>MDSZ01246602.1_pt1 | contig 24438 bp, 22 predicted proteins | sample 811201 | NCBI WGS metagenome assembly MDSZ01 (sample SAMN05326647, study PRJNA326480) | marine metagenome | isolation source: seawater | place: Indian Ocean: North | collected 2010
ACATGGCCCTGAAAAACAAAACGCCCGATGCGGTGCATCGGGCGTTTTGAGGCCTATCGGCCTACCTGAGCAGGTGTAAACCTATTTCAGGACTAGACAGGCAGATTTCAGCTCATGGAGAGGATGGCCAGCCCAAGCGACTGACGGCCGTCCTCGAGGTCACTGATGCGCACCACCTCGGCCTGGGCATCGAGGCCCGCCAGCTCGTTGTGTTCGGAGGGGATGTGGACCTTGACCTTGTCGCCCATGCTCAAGGTGACTTCGGCCTCGATTTGCATGCCGGTACTGGAGAGATCCAGGCACATTGCCGGGATTTCCCGGCCAGCATGATGGAGGATGACTGGAGCTTCCAATCGCATGCGGATGTAGTCGCGTTTCTCGCTGTACGCTCGATCGTTCTGACTCATGGACCCTGTCCTCTTCTTATGAGCTCTCCCGCGGCTCTTATAACCCCCGCCGATTTGACCTGTAAAGCCGCCGAACGACGACCGGTCCCGGCTTGAATCGCTGGACAGATGGGAGTACCGTCTGCCCCTTGAAATCGCCCTGGCGCCACCGATGCGGCGCCGCGCTACGGGCAGTGACCAAAAATTGCCCTGGCGCAGTTTGCCTGGATACCCCATGCACAAAACCAGTGCCACTCTGCTGATCATCGACGACGACGACGTCGTGCGTGCAAGCCTCGCGGCCTATCTCGAAGACAGCGGCTTCAAGGTGTTGCAGGCCAATAACGGTTTGCAGGGGCTGGAAGTCTTTCAGCAGGAACACCCCGACCTGATGATCTGTGACCTGCGCATGCCGCAGGTCGACGGACTCGAGCTGATCCGCCGAATCAATGCGCTGGGCATCGAAGTGCCGGTCATCGTGGTGTCCGGGGCCGGTGTGATGAACGATGCCGTCGAGGCCCTGCGCCTGGGTGCGGCCGATTACCTGATCAAGCCCCTGGAAGACCTGGCCGTGCTCGAGCACTCGGTAAACCGAGCGCTCGACCGCTATCGCCTGCGCCAGGAAAACCAGCGCTACCGCGACAAGCTCGAAGCGGCCAACCGCGAGCTGCAGGCCAGCCTGCACCTGCTGCAGGAAGACCAGAACGCCGGGCGCCAGGTGCAGATGAACATGCTGCCGGTGACGCCCTGGCAGGTGGATGACCTGACCTTCGCGCACCAGATCATTCCGTCGTTGTACCTCTCCGGTGACTTCGTCGACTACTTCCGTATCGACGAACGGCGCATCGCCTTCTATCTGGCGGACGTCTCCGGGCACGGCGCGTCCTCCGCGTTCGTCACCGTGCTGCTCAAGTTCATGACCACGCGCCTGCTCTACGAGTGGCGTCGCGGCGGCGGGCTGCCGGAGTTCAAGCCCTCGGACGTGCTCGGCCACATCAACCGTGGGCTGATCAACTGCAAGCTGGGCAAGCACGTGACCATGCTCGGCGGGGTGATCGACCAGGACAGCGGTACTCTGACCTACAGCGTCGGTGGCCACCTGCCGCTGCCCGTGCTGTTCGAGAACGGCCAGGCCCGCTATCTGGAAGGGCGTGGTCTGCCGGTCGGCCTGTTCGAAGAGGCCGAATACAACGACCTGGTCATGGCGCTACCCGAGTCGTTCAGCCTGACCCTGTTGTCCGATGGCATCCTCGACCTGTTGCCGGGAGAGACCCTGAAAGACAAGGAATTGGTGCTGCCACAACTGCTTAGCCAGGCTGGCGGTACCCTGAGTGGTTTGCGTCAAGTTCTCGGTCTGGCCAATCTGGGCGAGATGCCGGATGATATCGCCTTGCTGGTGTTGAGCAGGAACCTTGCATGAATCCTGGGATGAGCCCCGGTCGCATCCAATTCGCCGAGCAGGACGGTACCTTCGTCCTGAAGTTCGTCGGTGAAGTCCGGCTGACATTGTGTTCAGCGCTGGATGCCACGATTGAAAAGATTTTTACCGCACTGAATTTTTCGGCCATCGTCATCGACCTGACCGAAACCCGCAGTATCGATAGCACCACGCTCGGTTTGCTGGCGAAATTGTCCATTCTGTCCCGGCAGAAGGTTGGCCTGTTGCCCACCGTCGTGACCACGCACGACGATATCACCCGCCTGCTGGAGTCCATGGGCTTCGATCAGGTGTTCAATATCGTCAACCGGCCGATCCCTTGCCCGGAGTGCCTGGACGACCTGCCTTCGCAGGATCAGTCCGAGGAAGTGGTCAAGGCCAAGGTGCTGGAAGCGCACCGTATCCTGATGGGGCTCAACGACTCCAATCGCGAGGCCTTTCACGATCTGGTCAGCGCGCTCGAACGGCACTGACCTCGGGCGTAATCGAAAGGGGGGCGTCAGCGTGGCTGACGCCCCCTTTTTCATTCAGGCCGTGGCGGTCAGCAGCGCCTCGAGCTTTTCCTGGTCGCGGGCGAACAGACGAATGCCCTCGGCCAGTTTCTCGGTGGCCATCGCGTCTTCGTTCAGCGCCCAGCGGAAGGCGCTCTGATCGAGGCTCTGGCGCGGCTCGCCCGCTGCCCCCGGCGCCAGCTGGCGGCTCAGCTGACCGTCGTCCTCGGCCAGTTTCTGCAGCAGCTCGGGGCTGATGGTCAGGCGGTCGCAGCCAGCCAGTGCTTCGATCTGGCCGAGGTTGCGGAAGCTCGCACCCATCACCACCGTGTCATAGCCATTGTGCTTGTAGTAGTCGTAGATGCGGGTGACCGACTGCACGCCAGGGTCTTCACTGCCGACGAAGTCGCGGCCTTCGGCCTTCTTGTACCAGTCGTAGATGCGCCCCACGAACGGCGAGATGAGGAACACGCCGGCATCGGCGCAGGCCTGGGCCTGGGCGAAGGCGAACAGCAGGGTCAGGTTGGTCTGTACGCCCGCTTTCTCCAGACGTTCGGCCGCGCGAATGCCTTCCCAGGTCGAAGCGATCTTGATCAGCACGCGTTCGCGGCCGATTCCCGCTTTTTCATAGAGACCGATCAGGCGTTCAGCACGCTGCAGGGTGGCCTCGGTGTCGAATGACAGGCGTGCGTCGACCTCGGTCGAGATACGTCCCGGGATGACCTTGAGAATCTCCTGACCGACCGCGACGGCAAAGTGATCGCAGGCCAGGCCCAGGTCCCCCTTGCCCGCGTCGACGGCCTGGCGCATGAGGTCGGCATAGCGGGGCAAGGCCGCTGCCTTGAGCAGCAGCGACGGGTTGGTGGTGGCGTCCACCGGTTGCAGGCGAGCGATGGCGTCGAGGTCGCCGGTGTCAGCGACTACGGTGGTGAACTGCTTGAGTTGTTCCAGCTTGGAGGTCATGACGTGGCCTTGTCGTTGCGGATGGCATGACCTTACCCGAGGCGCTCCGGGCGCTCAACGGTCGGGTCACTGACAAAATTTACCTGCATGGGATGCGCTTTTTGCTCGCTCGTTCGTCTTTATCTATACAGGCGTGGTAGAACGCCCCTGAGTCGGTGGAGTCCGACTTGTAACGAGCAGCCAAGGAACCCGAATTATGTCGACCCAGACCCAGCCCTCTCGTTCACTCGAAGGTGTGCCGGACACGCGCCAGTGTCGTGAGTGGCTACAGGCGGTCGGGCTGCGCTTCAGCATGCCCCGGCTCAAGGTGGTGGAGGCGCTGTGCGTGGCGGATGAGGAGCAGGGCGTATCCGCCCGCGAGCTGCATCAGCAGCTATGTGACGCCGGCGAGCCGCTGTCCCTGGTCAGCGTGCGCCAGGTCCTGCGGCGCATGGAAGACAACGGCATGGTCCGGGCGACAGGGCGCAGCCGCTATCGCCTGGTGACGCCGGCTCAGTGTCCGCGCAGCAGCTCGGCTGCCTGATCGAGCAGGCCCAGCGGGTCCTGGACCTTGTTCAGGTCGGTCGACAGCAACTGGCGGAAGCGACGTGCGCCAGGAAAGCCCTGGGCCAGGCCGAGTACGTGACGGCTGATGTGGTGCAGGGTGCCGCCGTCGCGCAGGTGTTGCTCCACGTATGGACGCATGGCGAGCAGGGCGTCCAGGCGCGTGATGCCATTGCCTGGCGCGCCGAACAGGCGCTGGTCGACCTGCGCCAGCAGGAAGGGGTTGTGATAGGCCTCGCGGCCGAGCATCACGCCATCGAACGTCTGCAGGTGCTGCTCGCATTCCTCCAGGGTCTTGATGCCGCCATTGAGGACGATCTCGAGGTCGGGGAAGTCCTGCTTGAGCTGGGCGGCGATGTCGTAGCGCAGCGGCGGAATCTCGCGGTTCTCCTTGGGCGACAGGCCTTCGAGGATGGCGATGCGTGCGTGCACGGTGAAGCTGCGGCAGCCGGCATCACGCACCTGGCCGACGAAGTCGCACAGCTCGGCATAGCTGTCGCGACCATTGATGCCGATGCGGTGCTTCACCGTCACCGGGATGCTCACGGCATCCTGCATGGCCTTCACGCAGTCCGCCACCAGCGCCGGGTGGCCCATCAGGCAGGCGCCGATCATGTTGTTCTGCACCCGGTCGCTGGGGCAGCCGACGTTCAGGTTCACCTCGTCATAGCCGTGTTCTTCGGCCATCTTCGCGCAGGTCGCCAGGTCCTGCGGGTTGCTGCCACCCAGTTGCAGGGCCAGTGGGTGTTCGCACTCGCTGTAGCGCAGGAAGCGCTCGCGATCACCGTGGATCAGCGCACCTGTCGTGACCATCTCGGTGTAGAGCAGGGCATGGCGCGACAGCTGGCGCAGGAAGAAGCGGCAGTGACGGTCCGTCCAGTCCATCATCGGTGCCACGGAGAAGCGGCGGGACAGGGGAGCTGGCTGGTTGGATTCCTGGGACATGGCGACGTTGTAACGGGTTGGCAAAAAACGGGCGCGTATTCTAACAGCAAGCCCATCTATGACGGAGGGCTGTCGTCGACTTTCCTGCTGCCAGCATCTGCGACCAAAGTGCTGGCCTGGCTGGTCCAAAGCAGCATGGCTGGGCCATGGCGCCTGAGGCACGCTCGGCGACAAGCTGCACCGAGATCAGCCAATGCCCCACTCCCATCTGGTTTCCTGTCATCTGGCCAACGGCGCACAGCTGTGCGTGCAGCGGCAGCCCTGGGCGCAGCGCGTCGGCTTGTGCCTGCGGGTGGCGGCTGGCAGCCATGACGAGCCGCCGGAGTACCCTGGCCTGGCGCACTTTCTCGAACACCTGCTGTTTCTCGGCAGCCGCGATTACCCGGGCGAGCAGGGGTTGATGGCCTTCGCCCAGCGGCATGGCGGCCTGGTCAATGCCTCGACCCGGGCGCGGTATACCGATTTCGTCTGCGAGCTGCCGGCCGCGCAACTGCAGCCGGCGCTGACCCGCCTGCTGGATATGCTCTGCTGGCCGCTGCTGGAGAGCGAGGCGCAGCTGCGCGAGCGCGACGTGCTGCATGCCGAGTACCAGGCACGCAGCCAGGATGGCGACAGTCGCATCGATCACGCACTGGGGCAGGCACTGGTCGCCGGGCATCGCTGTGGCGAGTTCCTGGCCGGGGATCGCCGCACCCTGGCCGTGGAGTCGCCGCATTTTCAGCAGGCGCTGCGGGCGCACCATCGGCGCTACTTCCGGGCCGGGTGCATGCGCCTGACCCTGGTCGGGCCACAACCTGCGGAACAGTTGCTGGCGATCGCCGAGACCTTGCTCGGGGCGCTGCCAGGGGGCGAGGGCGGCGCCGGTTCCGCGTCGCCGGCCGACCTCCTGCCGCTGCGCGCAACGCGCTTGTGTTTGCAGCAGGCGCGCCCTGCGCTGCATCTGGGGTTTGCTGCGCAACTCGCTGCCGGTAGCTGTGAAGTCGCCCTGGCGCTGTTGCTGGACGCGCTGCATGACCCTGCGCCCGGCGGCCTGCTGGCGGCGCTGCGGGAACGGCGGCTGTGCCGGCAATTGCAGGCGCGGGTGCTGTACCAGCACGCGGGGCAGTGCCTGCTGCGCCTCGACCTTGCCGGCGCCACGGCGGAGCAGGGCGGCGTCCTGCGCGCCGTCGTGCAGGATTGGGCCGCGCACCTGCGGGGCCATGCGCACTGGCCGTCGCGCCTGCAGCATCAGCAGCAGGCAGCCGCTCTCAGGTCGCTCGGCCTCGGGCCGCTGGCGCTGGCTCAACACCTGCAGATGCCTGCGCAGGATGACGACCAGACGCTGCGAGACCTGAACGCTTTGCTGGCGGCCCTGGCGCAGGGTGACGGTCTGTTCGAACTGCACGGCGGCGACCAGGCGCAGCCCCGTTGGCCCGCCATCGGCCTGGATCTGCCGTTGCGGGCACTGGCGGAGCGATCGCCGGTGCCGGCGCCGGCATACACATGGCAATTGTCCTGCGATGAGCCGCTGCTGGCTGGTGCCAGCGCGGCAGCGGCCGTTCTGCCGGTGGCGGAACTGCGACATCATCCGGGGCCGTCCGAGGGCGGCCCCGCCGCTTTCCACTGGCGCGGCCCCTGTTCGGCGACGGCAGACGTGGCGGCCCTGGAGGCCACCCTGCAAGCACGCAGCGCCGATCTGCGCTGGCGCGGCGAGCGGCTTGGCATCGGCAGCCAGTTGAGCGTGCAGGCCTCCGGCTGGAGCCTGGCGCTACATGGGCCCGCAGCGCTGTTGCCTGCATTCAGTGGCCTGCTGCTGCCGGTGTTGCTGGCGCCGCTGGATGAGCTGGCCGAACCGGAGGCAGAGGGTCTGCTGCTGCGCGATCTGTTGCAGCGCCTGCCGCAGCTGTGCGAGCTGCCCGCTGCACCCAGGCTGCAAGGGTTGAGCGTCGGCCTGGGGGACGCCGGGCAGGCGCAGCTGGCCGGGCTGTGCGCGGCCGTCGAGCCGCTGCCGGACATGCCGCCATGCACGGATGCGGCGCGAGGTCTCGACTGGCAGCGCCTGGCGCAGCCGGGCGCGGATGCGGCGTTGCTGCTGTTCTGTCCGCTGCCTGCCCGCGATGCACGCACCGAGGCGGCCTGGCGCCTGCTTGGGCAGGTGCTGCAGGGGCGTTTCTACCGGCGCCTGCGCGGCGAGCTGCAGCTGGGCTATGCCCTGTTCGCCGGCTTTCGCCAGGTCCAGGGCTGCCGTGGCTTGCTGTTCGCCCTGCAGTCTCCGTGCTGCGATGCGCCAGGCATCTTTGCCCATATCCGCGCGTTTCTCGATGAGCAATGCCAGTCGCTCGCCGCACTGGACGACGCGGCGCTGTCCGCTGAGCGTGATGCATTGCAGCTGGCGCTGGCCCCGGCCACCACGAACCGGGCACGCGCCGAGCAGCTGTGGCAGCTGCACCTGGCCGGGCTGCCCGAGGCTCACCCGCACAGGCTGCAGCGGGCAATGGCCGCCTTGACGCCCCGCGATCTGTTGCGCGCGCACCGGCAACTGCTGCGCGCCGATGACTGGCGTGTGCTGGCCAGTGGAGCCGCGGCGCCGGTCTAGGCTGCGCCCGTCTTTCCCTCTCCCTATCGAACCCGTGACCGCTCGGCGAGCCCCGGGCGTTTCCCGTGCCTGCGTTCGCGGCGCCTGGCCGACGCCGTGCGCCGTCGTTCTACATCCAAGGGCTGGCGGGTACTACGACCTTTCTCCCGCTACCGGTAGCAGGCTGGTCGCGAGCCGCCGGAAGCGGGCCGGTCACTCCAGGCCAAAGCAGCAGGCAAACGCTGCCAAGGCAGCGTATGGCCGCCAGGGCGCGCTTTCGATAATCGCCTCCGACACGACTGCCCTGGCGGTCGCCACTCAAGCGGAGAGCGTTATGCACAACAACAAGATCGCCATCACTCGACTTCTGCCCCTGACCCTGGCCACCGCCGTCGCCCTGGCGACCGCGCAGCAGGCTGCCGCCGAGATCGTCCTGTACGACCAGGACGACACCACTTTCTCCACCGACGGTTATATCAACGCCTTCTACGTCAACAGCGACGTGGATCGCGATGGCGACCAGTTCGACCGCCGTCAGTCACGGGTGAAGATGGGCTTCCTGCCCAACTGGATCGGTTTCAACTTCGGCAAGCAGATCGATGACCTCAAGCTGACCGGGCGCTCGTCCTTCTGGGTCACCATCAACGACAGCGAAACCAACGGCACCGATACCGCCATCGACGTTCGCCAGTTCTACGGCACCGTCTCCAACCCGGAATGGGGCGAGGTGCTGGTGGGCAAGGACTTCGGCCTGTTCTCGCGCTCCAACATCTTCCTCGACGAGCTGCTGGCCGGCTACGGCAACGTTTCCGACACCCTGGGCCTGGTGGACGGCAATGGCGTGTCCTTCGGCAACATCGGCACCGGCTACCCGTACCCCTTCCCGACCTCGCAGATCACCTACCGCAACAACAACCTGGCCGAGGGCCTGCGCGTGGCGGTGGGCATCATGGACCCGGTGGACACCAACGACGACAGCGCCACCGGCAAGGCCTACCAGGAGAATCCCCGTTTCGAGTCCGAGGTCAGCTACCAGTTCGAGGTCGGCGGCTCGACCATCTACACCTGGATCAACGGCGCCTACCAGACCTCCGAGAACACCGACGACACCGTCGACACGGTGACCTCCAAGGGCCTCGGTTATGGCGTGCAGGCCAAGTTCGGCGGTCTGTCGCTGACCGGTTCCGGCTTCCAGGCCAAGGGCATCAACCCGTTCTTCACCAACAACCTGGGCGAGCCGACCCTGCGTGACATCGACAGCGATGGCTACCTGCTGCAGGGCTCCTACAGCTGGGGCAAGAACCGCCTGGCGCTGTCCTACGGCAAGACCGAGGACGACGGCAACGGCCTGGGCGTGGCGGCTGACTACGAGACCCGTGGCATCGCCTATTTCCGCACCATCAACGACAACCTCAAGCTGGTCGCCGAGTACAACCAGTACCAGATCGATGCCGCCGCCGGCAGCGGCCTGAACGAGGACACCGACACCTTCGCCGTGGGTGCGGTACTCAGCTGGTAACGCGCAGCGTTCGAGGCCGGGCAGGGGGCGACCTCCGCCCGGCCTTTGCTGTCTGTGGCTGCTGCATATCCCTGGCCCTGTAGCCCGGATGAAATCCGGGGCGCTTTCCGTTGCTCATCCGGGATTTCATCCGGGCCACGTCACGGCTGCATGGCTGCTGTGCAAGGCGCACCCTACCTAGGAAGGCCCGATCCAGTACTCAAGTAGCATGGGGCGGGCAACCTGCGCTTCGTAGAATTTCCACTCGATCAGTAGGTGCATTGGGGCGTGGTATGGCCTTGGAACAGTCGCAAGGGGTGCTCAGGGCGGTATCCAGCACGAAGGACGTGGAACTGGCGGCCCAGGAACTGGCGCGCCAGCTGATTCATCCCTATCTGGGCTTCGTGCTGTTCTTCTGCTCGGCGGAATACGACCTCGACGGCCTCGGCCAGGCGCTGGAGGAGCACTTCGGCGGTGTCAGCCTGGTCGGCTGCACCAGCGCCGGCGAGATCACCCCGCAGGGCTACGACCGGGGCTGCGTGGTGGCGCTGGGCTTCGACCTGCGCTGTTTCTCCATCGCCAGTGCGCTGATCGATGAGATGGAGCGCTTCAACCTGCTCGACGCGCAGCACCTGGTGGACGGCCTGGTCAAGGACTGCCGCAGCAACGAGCTGGCCTCGATCAAGGGCCACAGCTTCGCCCTGACCCTGCTCGATGGCCTGTCCAGCCGTGAGGAGCTGGTGCTCGGCGCGCTCAGCGCGGCGCTCGGCAGCATCCCGCACTTCGGCGGTTCGGCGGGCGACGACAACCACCTGACGCATACCCACGTCTATCACGGCGGGCGCTTCCACAGTGGCGCGGCGGTGGTGGTGCTGTTCAACACCTGGCTGGATTTCGAGGTGTTCAGCACCCACCACATCCAGCCCAGCGGCGACAAGCTGGTGGTCACCCGTGCCGACAGCACCAGTCGCCGGGTCTACGAGCTCAACGCGATGCCCGCCGCGCAGGAGTACGCCGACCTGATCGGCGTTCCGCTCGATGCCCTCGATCACCGGGTGTTCGCCGCCTATCCGCTGGCGGTGCGCATCAGCGATCACTACTACGTGCGCTCCATCCAGCAGGTGCACGACGACCTCAGCCTGACGTTCTACTGCGCGGTGGAGAACGGCATCGTCCTCACCGCCATGCATCCCGGCCCGTTGCTGCCCAACCTGGAGCAGCTGTTCGCCGGGCTCGAACAGCGCCTGGGGCCGCTGCTGCTGACCATCGGTTGCGACTGTTTCCTGCGGCGCCTGGAAATCGAGAACGACGGCGGCGTCGAGTCGGTCGCCACGCTGCTGCGTCAGCAGGGGGTGATCGGCTTCAACACCTACGGAGAGCAGTTCAATGGCATGCACATCAACCAGACCTTCACCGGTGTCGCCATTGGCCGACCTGTCGGGCGTGGCGAGCGCTGATCTGCAGGCCCGCTGTGCGGCCCTGGAGCAGGAGAACGCCAAGCTCAGGCGCATCAACGCGGCGCTGATCGAACGGGTGGAGTCGATCCACTCCCGGGGTGACGACGCCTACGCGGCGTTCCAGCATTCGGTGGTGCTGTCGGAGCAGGTGCGTGAACGCACCGACGCGCTGAACCAGGCGATGGCGGAACTGAAGTCGAGCAACCAGTTGCTCAGTGACGCGCGACTGCGTGCCGAGACCGCCCACCAGCACCTGATCGACGCCATCGAGAGCATTTCCGACGCCTTCGTGCTGTTCGACGATCGCCAGCGCATCGTGCTGTTCAATAGCCGCTTCAAGGCCCTGTGGGCACGCAGCCGGGCGCGCATCGGCACCGGTACGCGGCTGGAGGAGATTCGCCGCCTGAGCCGCAGCACCGGGCTGGTGGTGGAAGCGCAACTGGGCCGCGAGGGCGAGCCGAGCCTGTTCCGCCTGCAGGATGGGCGCTGGGTCCAGGTCAGCGAGCGGCCGACCCGTGAGGGCGGGCTGGTGATCCTCTACACCGATATCACCGAGGTGAAACAGAGCGAAGCGCTGCGCCGCGAGCAGGCGCTGGCGCAGAAATCCCGCCTGCTGCAGCGTGCGGTCGACAACCTGTCGCAGGGCATGGCCATGGTCAATGCCGAAGGGGCGCTGGAATTGTGGAATCACCGCTTCCTCGAACTCTGCGGCCTGGCACCGATCAACGCCCACCGGCCGTTCGCCGAGGTCATGGCCGAGAGCGAGCTGGAGCCGCTGACCCCGGAAAGCCGCGACGCCAATGGCAAGCTGTTGCGCCAGGTGGAAGTGCGCCTGTTCGATGGACGCATGCTCGAGGTGCGCACCCATCCGCTGCCCACCGGCGGCTTCGTCAACAGCTTCACCGATATCACCGAGCGCCATCGGCAGGCGCAGGCGCTGTGCGAGAGCGAGCGCTGGATCCGCCTGATCACCGACCACGTCCCGGCGCTGATCGCCTACCTGTCCGCCGATCTGGTCTACGAGTTCACCAACAAGGTCTACGAGGAGTGGTACTGCTGGCCGCGCGGCGCCATGCTCGGCCAGAGCCTGCGCGAGGTGCACAGCGAGGAGCACTGCCAGCGCCTGGAGCCCTACGTGGAGCTGGCGCTGTCCGGCGAGAGCGTGACCTTCGAGTTCGCCGAGACCAACCACAGTGGCCAGGAGCGCTACATGCTGCGCTCCTACGTGCCCAATCGCCTGGCCAGCGGCGAGGTGGTGGGGATCTTCGTGCTGATCCGCGACATCACCGAGCGCCGGCGTACCGCCGAGGCGCTGCACCAGGCCTATCAGCACCTGGAGCAGCGTGTCCGCGAACGGACCACCGAGCTGACCACGGTCAACGACCAGCTGCGCCGCGAGATCGACGAGCGCACGCAGATGGAAGCGCGCCTGCGCGAGGCCAAGGGCGAGGCGGAGCGGGCCAACCTGTCCAAGACCAAGTTCCTCGCGGCGGTCAGCCATGACCTGCTGCAGCCGCTCAACGCCGCCCGGCTGTTCACCAGCGCGCTGCTGGAGAAGTCGGATCTCTCCGGCTGCGAGCCGCTGGTGCGCAACGTCAGCAACTCGCTGGAGGATGTCGAGAGCCTGCTGGGCACGCTGGTGGACATATCCAAGCTCGATGCCGGGGTGATCAAGCCGGATATCGCGCCGTTCGCCGTCAGCGAGCTGCTGGAGAACCTGGCCACCGAATACCGCCAGGTCGCCGGCAGCGAGGGGCTGCGCCTGGACTACCTGCCCAGCTCGGCGCTGGTGCGCAGCGACGTGCAGCTGCTGGCGCGAATACTGCGCAACTTCCTCAGCAACGCCATCCGCTACACCGCCAGCGGGCGCGTGCTGCTCGGCTGCCGGCGGCGTGGCAACAGCCTGTCCATCGAGGTCTGGGACAGCGGTATCGGCATTCCTGCGGACAAGCTCGGCGAGATATTCCAGGAGTTCAAGCGCGGCGATACGGTGCAGCGCAAGCAGGATCGCGGGCTCGGCCTGGGGCTGGCCATCGTCGACAAGATCTCGCGCATGCTCGGCCATCGCATCCGCGTGGCCTCGCAGCAGGGCCGTGGCTCGATGTTCGCCGTGGAGGTGCCGCTGACTCGCCGGGCGCCGCGCGTGCGCGCCGTGCAGGACAGCCCGGACCAGCTGATCGAGCGCCTCAGCGGCGCCCGGGTGTGGGTGCTGGATAACGACGCGGCGATCTGCGCCGGCATGCGTACCCTGCTCGAAGGCTGGGGCTGTCGCGTGGTTACCGCACTGTCCGAGGAAGACCTGGCGCGCCAGGTGGACAACTACCATGCCGAGGCCGACCTGCTGATCGCCGACTACCACCTCGACGACGAACGCAACGGCGTCGATGCCGTGGCGCAGATCAACGCCAGGCGCAGCGCACCGCTGCCGGCGCTGATGATCACTGCCAACTACAGCAACGAGCTCAAGCAGCAGATGCGCGAGCTTGGCCACAGTCTGCTGCACAAGCCGGTGCGGCCGATGAAGCTGAAGACGGCGATGAGTCACCTGATGGAGCGCGGGGCGGGGGCTTGAACGCGGGCCATATCCGTAGGGCGCAGCCTGCTCAGCGGGCAGATTTCCAGGTCGTGAGTGGCAATCGGACGGTATGTGTAGGAGCCGGCTTGCCGGCGATCAGGCCACGGATGCATGGATCGCCCGCAAGCGGGCTCCTACGACAAGCAGAGCCGTAGGGTGGATGTCGCTCTTTACATCCACCGCAGCGGTGGATCGGTGAAGCGCGATCCACCCTACGACTGCTCAGCGGGCAGATTTACAGGGCGTGAGTCGCAATCGGACGGTCTCTGTAGGAGCCGGCTTGCCGGCGATCAGGCCACGGATACATGGATCGCCCGCAAGCGGGCTCCTGCAACAAGCAGAGCCGTAGGGTGGATGTCGCCTTTTACATCCACCGCAGCGGTGGATCGGTGAAGCGTGATCCACCCTACGACTGCGTGTGATCAATCATCCGCGATCAGGCGCTTGCCCAGGCTCACCGAGGCGTCGACCTGGTAGCCAAGCCGTTCGTAGAAGGCCAGCGCGGCTGCGTTGGTGTCGCGCACCTGCAGGCTCAGTTTGGGGCAGCCCATGGCCAGCAGCAGCGTCTCGATATGGGCCATCAGCTGGCGCGCCAGGCCGCGCTGGCGCTGCTGCGGGCAGACCGCCAGGTAGTTGACCCAGCCACGACGGCCTTCGTAGCCGGCCATCGCCGAGGCCACCAGGGTGCCGTCGATCTCGCCGACCAGAAACAGCTCAGGCTGCACCTGCAGCTTGCGCTGGATATCCTTGTACGGATCGTTCCAGGGGCGAGTCAGGTCGCAGCGTTGCCAGAGGTCGACGACGGCGGCTTCGTCGCTCGGTTGAAAGGGGCGGATGAGCATGGCGGACTCCCGTGAATGAGGCCGCCGTTTTAGCACAAGCGGATGACGCTGGCGCTAGCGTCGCAGGTAGGAGGCGAAGTCGATGTCGCCGGCCGAGAGAATCGCCTGCACCCGGTTGTGCACGCCCAGCTTGCGCAGGATGGCCGAGACATGCGCCTTCACCGTGGTCTCGGCGATATCCAGGCTGTAGGCGATCTGCTTGTTCGACTCGCCCTTGGTCATGCGCTCGAGCACCAGCAGCTGCTTGCGCGTCAGGGCCTGCAGCAGTTCCGGCGGAATGCTGTGGTTGTCGTGATGCGGGCGCGAGCTGCCGCTCTTCTGCGAGCGGATGATGTCCGGCGGCAGGTAGACGTTGCCGTCGAGAATCTGCGCGATGGCGTCGGTCATCTGCGCCCGTGGCGAGGACTTAGTGATGAAACCCACCGCACCATAGGTGATGGCCTGCAGCACGATTTGCTTGTCCTGTTCGGCGGAGACGATCACCACCGGAATGGTCGGCGCCTCGTTGCGCAGGTTCATCAGCCCGCCCAGGCCGTGCATGCCGGGCATGTTCAGGTCGAGCAGGATCAGGTCCAGGTCGTCGTGGTTCTGGGTCAGCTCCAGGGCGCTGTCCAGGTCGGCGGTTTCCATGATCTCGCTACCGGGAAAGCCGTCGGCGATGACGTTATGGATGGCTTCACGAAACAGCGGATGGTCGTCGGCAATCAGAATCTTGTACATGGCCTTGCACCTCGTTGTTGTGATTATGGGGTGGCGGTGGGCGTGAGGAAAGCAGCAGGCAGTTCGGCAGGTTGCGCCGGCACCAGGGGCAGGCCGGCCTGCTCCCAGGCGTCGATGCCGTCACGGTACCAGTAGAGCTGGCGGTAGCCCAGGGCATGGGCGCGGCGCGCGGCGTTCCAGCTCAGCCAGCAGTCGGAGCGGCAGTAGAACGCCAGCGGGTGCTGCTGGTCGCCGCCGCTGGCCTGCTGCAGGTAGTGGGCGAAGTAGCGCTGCCACTGGGGCGCGAGGTTGCCATCGCCGGCATTGGCCAGCCACAGGCTGCCGGGGAGGTTGGCGTGGGGCGCATCCTCGATGAAGCGGCCCTGCAACCAGGGGCGTCGATAGACGTCGATCAGCGTGGTTCGTGGTTGCTCGGCCAGCAGCCGCTGCAGGGCGGGGGTGTCGAGCGTCTGCACGCCTTGCAGCTGTTCCGGCGTGGGGCTGCGGTACTGCGTGCTGCGGTAGCCGTCTGCGTCGAACAGCTCGTCGGACTGCACCAGGCAGACCAGCAGCAGCGAGGCAAGCATCAGGCCTGCACGCAAAGGCAGACGGTACTTCATGGCAAGGTCTCTACTTATAGTTGTCCCGGTATTACAGGCCATGGTCGCAGGCTTGGGAATTCTACGTTGGAGAGGAAAACCAGTACCAAAGTAGTAGAAAGGTCTGGCGTAGCGGCGGCCGAATGCCCGTGGCAGGCGCCAACCGCTCGGGCTGGCGCGCCGGTTCAGCCGGCCTTGCGCAGGGCGGCATGCTGCGGGTTGAAGGTGAGTACGGCGAGCAGCGTCAGCACCAGGCTCAGGCCGATGCAGATCAGCAGTGCCTCCACCTGCAGGCGCAGGTACAGGGCGTTGCGTACCAGCTCCACGGCGTGAGTGAAGGGGTTGAACGCGCACAGCCAGTACAGCCACTCGCTGGACTCGCGCATCTTCCACAGCGGGTAGAGCGCGGACGACAGGAAGAACATGGGGAAGATGACGAAGTTCATCACCCCGGCGAAGTTCTCCAGCTGGCGTATGCCATTGGACAGCAGCAACCCCAGTGCGCTGAGCAGCAGCGCCACCAGGAGAAGCGCCGGCAGGGCGGCGAGCAGGCCCCAGGCCGGTGGTTGCACGCCGTAGACCCAGGCGATGGCGAGGAAGGCGTACACCTGCAGCAGCGAGATCAGCGCCGTGGCCAGCAGTTTGGCCACCAGCAGGAAGGCGCGTGGCAGCGGGCTGGTGAGCAGCACGCGCATGCTGCCCATTTCGCGGTCGTAGACCATCGACAGCGACCCCTGCATGCCGTTGAACAGCAGGATCATGCAGGCCAGGCCGGGCACGATGTAGGTGTCATAGGTGATGTAGGTGTCGTACGGCTCGATGATGGCGATGCCCAGCGCCGCACGAAAGCCAGCGGCGAACACCAGCAGCCAGAGCAACGGACGCACCAGGGCGCTGAGAAAACGCGAGCGCTGCAGGACGAAGCGCAGCCATTCGCGCAACACGATGCCGCGCAGGCATTGCCAGTAGGCGTTCATGCTTGCGGCTCCTCGGTGGGGTGTTCGCGGCTGAAGCCGCTCCTGCGGGCCTGGGGATCCAGGTTCGGCCGCAGCGCCTCGCGCACATGGCCACGGCCGAGGGCTTCATCGCCGGTCAGGCGGGCGAAGCTGATGGCCAGGTCATCGCCCAGTTGGCCGGCCTTGCCCCAGGCCACGCGCTGGCCGTGATGGAGGATCAGCAAGTCGTCGGAGGACTCGACCTCGTCGAGCAGATGGGTCGTCCACAGCACGCACAGGCCCTGTTCGCGGCACAGGTTGCGCACGTGCCTGCCCAGCGCCAGGCGGCTGGCCGGGTCGAGCCCGGCGCTGGCCTCGTCGAGCAGCAACAGGCGCGGCTGATGGAGCAGGGCACGGGCGATCTCCACCCGGCGCCGATGGCCGCCATTGAGGGTGCGTACCTTGTCGTGGCGGCGTTCGCCGAGATCCTGGCGCAGCAGCTCCTCTTCGATGCGCGTCTGTGCCTCGCGCCGTGGCATGCCGTGCAGGGCGGCGTGGTAGGCGAGGTTCTGCTGCACCGAGAGGTCGAGGTCCAGCGTGCTCTGCTGGAACACCACGCCCAGCTGGCGCAGCGCCTGGCGCGGGGTGTGGCGCAGGCTGTGGCCGAAGATGCGGATATCGCCTTGTTGCAGGTCGTACAGGCGAGTGAGCAGGGCGATCAGCGTGGATTTGCCGGCGCCGTTGGGGCCGAGCAGGGCGCCGAAGCGGCCGGGCGCCAGTTCGAAGGTCAGCTCGTCGAGCGCACGGCGGGCGCCGTAGGCGAAGCCGAGCGCCTCCACCGCCAGGGCGGTCATGGCGTCACCACCACGCCCCAGGGATAACGGCCGACCTTGATCGACTTGGTCACCTTGAGGCTGTCGACGTCGATCACCGAGACATCGCCACTGACGCCATTGGTGGTCAGCAGGCGCTTCTGGTCCGGCGTGAACTCCAGGTGCCAGACACGCCGGCCCACCAGCAGGTAGTCGAGAATCTCGTAGCTTCTGGCGTCCACGACCGCGACGTGATTGGCCGGGCCCAGGGCGATGAAGGCGTACTTGCCATCGTCGCTGAGCTTGACCCCGACCGGCTGCACCTTGTCCGGGTGCACGCCCTTGATGGCGAAGTTGAGCACCTTGAGCACCTGACGCGAGTCCACGTCGAGCACCGTTACCGTGCCGCCGATTTCGGCCGAGGCCCACAGGCGCTTGCCGTCCTTGTCGAACTCGACATGGCGCGGGCGCTGGTCGACCAGGGTGTTGTCCACCAGTTGCTGGGTGCTGGTATCGATCCAGTGCAGCATGTTGGTGGTCTCACTGGTGTTGACCGCCCACTTGCCGTCCGGGCTGACGGCCATGCCTTCGGGCTCCACGCCCACGTCGATCTGCGCCAGTACCTCGTCGCTCCGGGCGTCGACCACGGTGACCAGCGCATCGTCCTCGTTGGAGATGTACAGCCAGCGGTCGTTGGGGTGCAGGGCGAACTGCTCGGGGTCGGCGCCGGAGGGCAGCTCCTTGATGATCTTGCGCGTGGCCAGGTCCATCACCTGCACGCGATCCGAGTCGCTGGCGCAGATGTACAGCAGCCTGTTGTCGGAGGACAGCAGCAAGCCGCGCGGGCGCATGCCCACCTCCAGCGTGGCGCTGACTTCCAGGCTGTCCAGGTCGATCACGCTGATGCTGTCGTCCTTCTCGTTGGATACGTAGGCGGTGGCGGCCAGGGCCGAGTGGCAGGCCAGGCCGAAGGCGACGGCGCAGGCGAGGCGGGTCAGGCGCATGGGAGTGATCCTCTTGTTGTAGTTGTTGGCGGAGTCCTGCTTCTGTGGGAGGGGCTTCAGCCGCGACAGCCGCCGTTGAAGCCCTTCCACAGGTGTTCTGAGCCGGCTTGCGGGCGATACCAGGCGATGATCGCCGGCAAGCCGGCTCCTACAGAGGCGTGCCTGCCAGATCGCACTTCACTTCCGGGCGGTCGTAGCCGAGGCTGTCCATCTCGTTGTTCGGGTGCAGGAAGCCGTCCTGCGGCGAGGTGCTGACCAGCGCGCGGGGGTGTACCAGCGGGATCGGTTGGCGCAGTTCGCCGTTCCACGGGCGGAAGCTCAGCTTGCGTCCCTTGAAACCGTCCAGCGGCAGCTCGGCGGACAGCGCCAGGCGGCGGATGGCCCCGGGCTCGCTGGCGCGCAGCCTGGTCACGGCGGCGGCGATGCTGCGCACGGCCATCCAGGCGGCGAAATCGCGGTCGTTCATCCAGCGCCCGGCCAGCGCCTCGAAGCGCTTCTGCAGCTGCGCGGCGCCGAAGGTTTCCACCGTCTTGTGCCAGGCGGTCGGCGTCAGCCCCTGGGTGCCGGCCACCGGGCGCGGGTACCAGGTGTTGTAGGGCAGGTACTCGCCGAAGTCGCCGCGCTCGTCGGCCACCAGCACCACGTCGTACTCGGTGGCCTGGGTGAACAGCGGCATGTCGGCCTGGGCGCTGCGCCGCTGGTCGTTGTCGAAGCTCCACGGCTTCTCGGCGACGATGCGGTGGCCGAAGCGCTTGGCGGCGCGCCTGAGCGCAGTGGCGTAGGCGAGGTCGTCTTCGCTGCTGCCGGTCACCAGCAGCCAGCGCGTCCATTTGCGCACGGCGAGAAACTGCGCCAGGGCGTCGGCGAGCATGGCGCGGCTGGGCAGGGTGTGCAGCACGTTGCCGAGACATTGCTCGCGGCGCAGCCTGTCATCGGCACTGCCGGCATTGAGCAGCAGGCTGTCCGGCAGGCGCTGGCTGAGCTGGCGCAGGGTGTCGGCGGGGGCGTTGACCACGAACAGGCGAATGCCGGCCTGGTGCTGCTGCTCGGCGGCGGCGAGCAGCGCCTGCGCCGTGTCGAGTTCGGCGCTTTGCAGTTCGAAGTGCTGCTTGAGAAAGCGGCCGGTGCTGTTGCTGTCGATGATCGCCAGTTCGGCGCCACGGCGCCCCGCATCGCTCGGTTCGGGGATCACGTTGGACAGCAACGGGCCGCGTGGAGGCTGGTACGCCAGGTAGCCGATGCGCACCTGCAGCGCGTCCGCTGCGACGGCGCTCAGCGAGCCGCAGAGGGCGGCGAGGCAGAACAGCAGGCGGCAACTGAAGCGGTGCATGGGGCGACTCCGGCAGAGGATGTCGCCAGCATAGGAAGCGTCGCCGTCGCGGGATATATGCCCAAGGTAGCGACGTACACGTACGAAGGTCGTAGTTCGTCACGCCAGTCCGCACCGGCCATGCGCGGGAAACCTGGCCAAAGTAGCAGGCGCTCGCTACCAAGGTAGTAGAACGGTGCGAGCCATTGCTTCTTAGCATGGCGGGCAACGACCCATAACAATAACGGTGCCTGCCATGCGAACGTTCAAAGCCCTGCTGCTGCCCCTGCTGCTGATCATCAGCCTGCTCGGTGTCGACCAGCTGCACGCCGCCGGTGATCTGACCCGCCGCCCGGTGGCGCTGCCTGACCTGGTGCTGGGCAACGATGACAGCGACTACTTCATGTCGCAGAACGAATACCAGCTGGAGACGGGCCAGGCCTACCAGCTGCGGATCGTCTCCAACGGGCAGAAGGAATACGCCTTCCAGGCGCCGGAGTTCGCCACGTCCATCTACCTGCGCAAGGTCGAGGCCGGTGGCGTCGAGGTCAAGGCGGTGACCCTGACCGAGCTGGAGTTCGAGGACGCCGGCGAGGCGGAGATCTTCTTCGTGCCGGTCAAACCGGGCAAGTTCCGCTTCTATGCCAAGGGCCTGGAAGGCAAGGGCATGCTCGGGCATTTCGTGATCAAGTAGATGACTGCGCTCGGCCGCATCAACCTGTGCGTCAGCCTGCTGTTCATGCTGGTGACCCTGGCCGGCCTGGCGCTGCTGCTGCGTCAGGCCAGCCATGACGTGCAGCGCGAGCTGCAGGCCGCCGAGGCGGTGCTGGAGTACCTGGGCGAGGTGGCGCGCAGCAACCCCGACAGTCTGCGCCCCGAGCTGACCGAGAATCTGCGGCATATCCGCGTGAGCTGGCTGCAGCCCGGCGAGCGGCCCAGGCAGCAGAGCGAGAGCCTGGTCGAGCACTGGATCGCCGAGCGCCTGCTGGGCTCGGCACTGCTGCTGGCCGACAGCTGGCCGCTGGCCGATGGGCGCCGGCTGCGTATCGCCCTCGATCCCTACGACGAGATCGAGGAAATCTACGATTCGCTGCTGCAACTGCTGCTGCTCAGCACCTTCGCCCTGATCCTCTGCCTGCTCAGCATCCGCTTCGCCGTGCGCCGTGGCCTGCGCGTACTGGACGAGCTGTTCACCGGCCTGCGAGAGGTCGGCGCCGGCCATTTCGACACCCGCCTGCAGAGCCACGGCATGGCCGAGGCGCAGCGCTTGGCCGGGCACTTCAACGACATGGCGACCACCCTGCAGCAGGTTCAGGCGGACAATGCCGAGCTGACCCAGGCGCTGCTGGAGTTGCAGGAGCGCGAGCGTGCCCGTCTCGGCCAGACCCTGCACGATGACCTGGGCCAGTACCTCAGCGGTATCCGCGCCCAGGCCTGCCTGCTCAAGGCGGTTGCCGACCGGCCCTTGCAGGTGCAGGACACCGCGCGCCTGCTGGACGGCAACTGCGAGCGCCTGCAGCAGGGCTTTCGCAGCCTGATCCGCGATCTCTATCCGGTGGTGCTGGAGCGCATGGAGCTTGGCGTGGCGCTGCAGCAACTGGCCGTCGACTGGCAGCAGGCGCACGGCATCCGCTGCCGGCTGGTGCTGGGGGCGCACCTGCCCAGCCTGCCGCTGGCGAGCAAGGCGCATCTGTATCGCCTGGTGCAGGAGGCGCTGACCAACGTCGCCCGACACGCCGAGGCCAGCGAAGTGCGCATTCGCCTGCAACGACGCGGCCAGGGCTTGCGCCTGCTGGTCCGCGACGATGGCCGTGGCACCACGTTGCCATTGCGCCCCGGCATCGGCCTGCGCTCGATGCGAGAACGCAGCCGCAGCCTCGGTGCCGAACTGCGCCTGTACAGCCGACCGCAGGCAGGCTGGGCGGTGTGCCTGAAGATTCCCCTGGAGGCGAGGCGATGAAAGTGCTGCTGGTGGACGACCATGCCGTGGTGCGCCAGGGTTACGCCAGCCTGTTGCGCGCCCTGTTGCCGGAGGTGCAGCTGCGCGAGGCCTGCGATGGCGAGCAGGCCTTGCAGCGCGTGCAGGAGGAGATCCCGAATCTGGTGATCATGGACATCGGCCTGCCTGGCATCAGCGGCCTGGAAACCACCCGGCGCCTGCGCCAGCGCCTGCCGCAGCTGCGCATCCTGTTCTTCAGCATGCATGACGAGCTGCCCCTGGTGCGCCAGGCGCTGGATGCCGGCGCCATCGGCTACCTGACCAAGAACTCGTCGCCGGACGTGCTGGTGGAGGCGGTCCGGCGCACCGCCGCCGGCCACGCCTACATCGAGCAGCAACTGGCCACCCAGCTGGCCTGCAACCCCGCCAGCGCAGGTGGGATCGACCCGCGCCTGCGCGAACTGACCCAGCGCGAGTTCGAGATCTTCGTCATGCTCGCCCGTGGCCTGCCGCCTCGGCAGATCGCCGAGAAGCTGTGCATCAGCGCCAAGACCCTGTCCAACTACCAGACCCTGGTGAAGAACAAGCTGCAGATCGGCTCGCAGGCCGAACTGGTGCACCTGGCCATCGACAGTGGGGTGGTGCGGGTGGGCATGGAGAGCGCCTGAGATCGCCCCAGCGGAAATCCCGTGCAATCGATCGGCTCGGCACGAGGCCGCGATCCGGTGTAGATTCCGCGGCAGACTCAGGAGGCCTCGTCTGCTGCAACGCGGCGGACCCCGATCCGGCCGTGATGGCACGAGGCGCGCTCGACAATCAGGGAGATAGCCATGAACAAAGGGATACCTGTCGCACTCTGCATGCTGGCGTTGGCGGCGAGCGGCGGCGCTTCTGCAGCCGGGAGCGCTGCGTTGCCGCGCCAGGATGGTTCATCCATCACCTACTACCTGGATGGCAACGGCAGTCGGACCTTGCTGGTGCTGATGCAGGGCTCGGACTGCAACAGCGTGGCGCACAATCCAGTCATCAACGAGCAGTTTTCCACCTTGCTCGAGGGGGCCGATGTCCTGACGGTGGAGAAATACGGGCTTACCCGCGCGACTGCCTGGAACCCGGCGGGGGACAGCCCCGACTGCCCCGAGTCGTACTTCAGCCATGATTCGCCGGAGCAGAGAACCCGTGACTACCTGCAGGTGATCGACGCCCTGGCCGGGCAGCACGGCTATGAGCAGCTGGTGCTGCTGGGGGGCAGTGAAGGCGCGGTGGTGGCGGCGCTGGTCGCTTCTCGGCGCGAGGACGTCAGCGCGCTGGTGACCCTCAACGGGGGTGGCCGGTTCTTTCACGACGACGTTCTGTACAGCATGGCTCGCGAGCTTCCTCCGGCGGCACTCGACGAGGCCAAGGCCGGGTTCCTGGGGTTCCGGGACAGCGTGATGAACGCCGAGACGATGGACCTGCGGATGAGTGGCCACGGTTTTCGCTGGTGGAAGAGCATGTTCAGCCTCGACCAGCGCGCCACCTTGCAGCAGGTCGAGGCGCCGTTGCTGATCGTCCAGGCGGAGCGCGACGAAAGCGTGTCGCCTGGCCTGGCGCGCGAGCAGGCGGAGCAGCTGCGCGAGGGCAAGAGCAACGTCGATTTCCTGCTGGTCGAGAACGTCGACCACAAGTTCAGGGACGACGCTGGCGAGAGCCGCACCGACGCCGTGATCGCGTCCGTCCGGGGCTGGCTCGGCCAGCAGCGAGTCGCCCGGAACTAGCCTGGCCAGCGGTGGATGAAGAAAGCGTCATCCACCCTACGCAACGGGTAGGGTGGACAACGCGAAGCTTGTCCACCTTGGCCTGCATCGCGGCACACCTCGATCCCTACCCTTGGGACGCCACGCCCTGGCGGTTGCCAGCTTGTGCCGCTGAGGCAGGCATTCTCCAGCAGTCGGTCCGGACAACGGTATCTTTAGCGGTGGATGAAGAAAGCGTCATCCACCCTACGCATGGGTAGGGTGGACAACGCGAAGCTTGTCCACCAGGCTGGCCATCGTGTTATGCCTCAATTCCAGCCTTTCGGGCAGGCCACGCACCCCGGCATGTTGGCGCCCTGGAAGTTGCCGAAGCGCACCCGTGCGCCGCTGAGGTTGGCATTCTCCAGGTTGGCGCCGCCGAGCTTCACTTCCTGCAAATTGGCATCTTCGAGGTGCGCGCCCTTGAGGTCGGCCTTGCTCAGCCAGGTCATTTCCAGGTTGGCCGCCTGCAGTTGCACGTCGTGCAGCTTGGCCCCGGAAAGACGGGCGAACTCCAGGTTGGCGGCGCGCATGTCGGCGCCTTCGAATTGCGCGGCCTGGGCGAACAGGCCCCAGCCGCCGATGGCCACCAGGCTGGCGCCGGAGAGGTCGGCCAGACGCAGGTTGCTCTGCTGCAGGCTGGCGCGGTTGAGGTTGGCGCCGCGCAGCGTGGCTTTTTCCAGATTGGCCAGGTCGAGGTTGACGTGGCGCAGGTCCGCGCCGGACAGGTCGGCACCGGAGAGATCCATGTGGCGCATGTCCAGGTTGCGCAGGTCGGCCCCGCGCAGGTTGGCGTTGGGGCATTTGCTCTCGGGTTCGATGCGGCAGCCGTTGATCAGTGGCACGCCGTCGCTTTCGCTCTCGGCGCCGATGGCGTGGCTGCCGAGCACCAGCAGCAGGGCTGGGACGAGCAGGGGCAGGTGGTTCATGGCGGGTCCTCGGATGAATTGATGGGGGAGGCGGTCGCGGCTGAAGCCCCTCCCACAGGCGGTGCGCCTGGTGTGTAGTCTGGGTGGAGCGGAGCGAATCCCAGGCAAGGCGCTGAATCGCAATGCCGCCCAGCCACTCCTACGAGTAAGGGCCTGGCGCACCTTGAAGTACGCCAGGCCTGTTGCCGTCAGCGTTGGGCGCTGGCCTTGTCCCAGCTGGGCAGCTTGAACACCCAGAAGGAGCCGCCCTGGGCGACCGGCTTGGTCAGCTCGGCCATGTCGCCACCCCACAGCGGAACCGCGCCGCCGTAGCCGGCAGTCACGCCGATGTACTGCTCGCCGTCCTGCTCCCAGGTGATGGGCGGGGAGATGATTCCGGTGCCGACCTGGAACTTCCACAGCTCCTTGCCGTTCTTGGCGTCGAAGGCCTTGAAGTAGCCGTCGCCGGTACCGGTGAACACCAGGTTGCCCCTGGTCGCGAGCACGCCAGCCCACAGCGGCAGGCGCTCCTTGTGTTCCCAGGCGACCTTGCCGGTGGTCGGGTTCATGGCGCGCAGGATGCCGACGTGATCGTCATACAGGCGCTTGATGCGGAAGCCCATGCCCAGGTAGGCGGAGCCCTTCTTGTAGTGCGCTTCCTCGGCCCAGTAGTCCTCCTTCCAGTGGTTGGCCGGTACGTAGAACAGGCCGGTGTCCTGGCTGTAGGCCATGGGGTTCCAGTTCTTGCCGCCGAGGAAGGGGGGCG
>MDSZ01069020.1_pt1 | contig 24432 bp, 28 predicted proteins | sample 811201 | NCBI WGS metagenome assembly MDSZ01 (sample SAMN05326647, study PRJNA326480) | marine metagenome | isolation source: seawater | place: Indian Ocean: North | collected 2010
AAACTAAAATATAAAATATAGATAATTATATAATGATAAAATTTTTGATACTTGATTTAGATTTGACTATATCTACTGCACATACAAGAGGTATATATAAAAAAGAAGGCATTAACTGGAATATTAGTGATTACATTACAATTGATAAAAAAGAAAAATTAATTAATTGTCTTGGAAAATTAAAAGCTTGTGGAGTAAAAATATATTTATGCTCTAGAGGAGAGCTTAATGCTTGCTATTGGTTTTTAAATGATTCTGAATTATTGGAATATTTTGATGGTGTATTTGGAGCAATAAATACAGAAGAATATCCTGCTTTAGATTTTTTGTCAAATAGAGATAGATATCAATTAGAATTAAATCAGGCAACAAAAAATAAAAATGAACAAGGTTGGGAATTTGAAAAAGTTAGACATATTTTACATATATCACAAATTCAAGGAAACCGAGTAGAAATAGCTAGTATATATTTCTTTGATGACACTATAGAAAACATAATTGAAGCACGCAAGAATGGAATAAGATCATACCAAGTAGATGGTAAAAATGAAATGTCATTAATTACGATAATGAAATCAGATTTTTTAAATATAAAATGCTTAAAGGAAGAAGGAGAAAGCAAGCAAGAATCTGCTGATAAAATGAGAGATGAATCTGCTGATAAAATGAGAGATGAATTTATTGATCAAACTGAAAAATTTCAAGGAAGTGTCAGCAATGCTATTAGGCACTTTAAAAAAAATTCCGAGAAACTAAAAGTAAAAATTTTTTCTAAAAGATTAAGAGAATGGTATGCAAATATTAATCCTAGAACAGGAGAATATACTCATGAAGAATTTTATCCACACCCTGAATTTAATAAAAAGTATATCTTAAATAATCAGAGTGATAATTTAGTTAATAAAGATTATAAACGTCTTTATTTAAAATATAAAAAAAAGTATCTGAAATTAAAAAATTCCCTCTAATGAATCGGAATAATTATAACTAATATCCCAATCAGTCCATCCATTATTTTCATCATTAATTTCTTGAAAATCACCTAATCTAAGAAGGTCTTCAAAAAATTTTGGAAAATTATTTTGAAAATATTCTTCTGTTGCCCAATCTCCACCTCCAGATGAAAAATATAGCCATTTAGTAGTAGTATCATCTTGATAGCAATGATCAAAAAGATAACAAGTATCAATTGGTTCACCCCTTTGTTCAAAAGGTGTATTGTTGTGAGCATTTAAAATTTCTATGATGTTATCAACACAAATATTTTCTTGTTCAGCTTTACTTAAGTTATACCAAAAACTTCGTCTTCCCATTATAATCTATTAAATTATATTAAAAATAATATGATTCAATATTTTTTGATAAATTCATTCATCATTTTTAAGAGAAGCTAATGTTTTCTCTCTAACGTGTGTTGATAAAACCGAAAGAATTTCTTCTTCGGATAATGGTTGCATATCTCTTCCTCTTTCATTACTTGGTGTTCCAAATGCTGGAAGGTCAGCTTGATATTCTTTACCAACTCTTACTTTTTGTGGTGGAAAATTAGAATACATTTCTAAATATGTAGATTGTCTTAATACTATATCTTTATCAATTTCTGAAAATTTTCTTATTTCTTCTGAGTAAGAACCATCTTCTTCTGGTAAAGAATATTTTAAAGTAAATTGTTTATTAACTTCATCAATTGCAGTTACTATTGACCTATAATATCTAGAAGTACCATCAGTCATATTCCATTTTACATAAAATATTTCTCCAATATTAATATTAATAGTAGTTTTAGATTTCTTTTTCGGTCTAGCTTCAGCAGTAGCTGAGCCACCTAACTTATTTGACAATTGAAGATATTTGTTTTTATATTTTAAATATTTATTATAGTAAATTTCATTGTTCATATAATTATTACTAGATATAATTTTTAATTAACATTGCATGTCCTAAACCACCAGCTGCACATGCAGTAATTAATCCGTATTCTCCATTACTTTCCTTCAATCTATTTGAAGCCATAGAAAGTAATCTTACTCCTGTAGCTCCAAAAGGGTGACCAAGGGACAAAGATCCTCCCCAATTATTAATTTTTTCAATAGGAATTAATCCTACCTTTGTCTTAAGATTTAAATCGGAAGCAAATTTATCTGAATCCATCGCATTCAAATTAGCTAAGACTTGACCGGCAAATGCTTCATGAAATTCAACTACATCAATATCACTAATTTTTAATTTATTTTTTTCAAGTAATAAGGATGTTGCATATGCAGGACCTAGTAATAATTCTTCTTTTGGGTCTGAACCATAATAAATATAATCAATGATTTCACTTTTTGGATGTAAGTTATACTTTTTAATATAATTTTGATCACAAATTAAAGCAGAAGAAGCGCCATCCGTTAAAGATGAAGCATTTCCAGCTGTAATAGTTCCAAATTTTTTTATAAAGACTGGTTTTAATTTTTTTAATTTCTCTATACTTGAATCATGTTTGATAATATTGTCTTTAGAAACTAAATCTGGAATATTTATTGATAAGACATCGGTTAATAAATTTTCTTGTTGTGCTTTACTAGCTAAAAGATGGGATCTTACTGCAAATTCATCTTGATCTTTCCTAGATACTCCCCATGCATTACTTAATTTATCAGCGCTATAACCCATTGTCTCATTTGTAGAAAACTCGGTTATAGAGGGAACTTCTATTCCTATGTCTTTTACTTTTATACTGCTTATTCCTTTTAGTTTATCAACATTAGTTTTCCATTTTCTAGATTCTAATAAAGTCTTTCTTAATGGCTTTGATAACTTAATTGGTACATCCGACATTGTTTCTACTCCTCCCACTACAATTGATGAAGCATTGTTTGTAGCAATACTGTTAAAACCATCAGTAATTGCTTTATTTGAAGATATACATGCCATAGTTACTGTATTAGCAGGGATTTTTTGTTGATACCCAGATATTAGCATTGACTCACGTGCAATATTACTTGTTTTCGAATCCTGGATAACTGTACCAAAAATAACACTATCTAAATCATCTTTAATAAAATTAAATTTATCTTTTAAACCAGATAATGAATGACTTGCAAGTTGATAACAATCTAAGTTTTTATAACCTGTGCCTGACATTTGAAATGGAGTTCTAACACCATCGATAAAGAAAACACGATTTAATCTATTCATTAAATCAATAATATAAATATTTTTTTAACTATTTACAGTTAAAAGTTAACTAAACATCTAAAGATATAAGATTCAATTATTAATATTATGAATAGAATTATTAATTTACGTAGATTTTCAAGTATTCCAAACCGTGTCATGAATTTAAAAATTAAAGATTCAATTGGAATAGTTGAATTTAATAATCCTAAAAATAGTGTTAATATTATAAATCAAGATTTTAGCAAAGATCTTGAAGTTATTTTGAACAAGTACGATGAAGAAAATTTAAATGCTATTATTTTTAAATCAACAAAAAGCAATAACTTTATTGCAGGAGCTGACATTCAAATGTTAAAAAAAAGTAGTGAAGAAGAATTAAGTGAAATTTTAGATAATGGACATAAATTAATTAATAAACTTGGTAAAATTAATAGTATAGCATCTATTAATGGATCTTGTTTGGGAGGCGGTTTAGAATTTGCTATGGCATGCAAATATAGAATTGTATCAAATTCTAATAAAACGGTTTTAGGATTACCAGAAGTTAAACTAGGTTTATTACCTGGAATGGGAGGCACACAATTTTTTCCAAAATTAGTTGGATTGAGAAATGGTCTTTTACCAATTTTAACAGGAAGTAATATTAGACCCAAGAAAGCGAAAAAACTTGGTTTAGTTGATTATGTAGTAGATGAGAAATTATTGGATATTACAAGTTTGCAAATTGCTAATAGTTTACCGAATATAAAACGGGAGAAACATTTGTTAGATTCTTTATTGTCAAAATTAATATTAAAAAAAGCGGAAAAAGATATTATTAAGAAAACCAATGGTTTATATCCATCTCCTATAAAAATTATTGAAGTTCTAAAAAAAACATACTCAAAAAATAAAAATTTAAAAAAAGAAAATTTAAAATTAGAAAAAGATTTGTTTATGGAATTATTAAAATCAAATGAATCAAAATCATTAATCAAAATTTTTAATGACACAAATAAATTGAAAGAAAAGTATAAGAATTACAATAATAATATTAGCAAAGTCTCTATAATTGGTTCTGGTTTAATGGGAACTGGAATTGCAAATGTTACTATTAAAAATAAAATTAGTACAAACATTTACGATATTAATAGTGATAATTTAACTAAATCAATAAATAAATTATACCAAAGTATTAATAAAGATTTTAGAAAAGGGAAGATTATTGGCTTTGAAAAAGATAAATTACATCAAAAAATATCTTCTAATAATAATTTTTATAATTCAGATATTGTTATTGAAGCGGTGAGTGAAGATCTAAACATTAAAGAAAATATTTTTAAAATGTTAGATAACAAAACAGATAAATCAACTGTATTAGCATCAAATACTTCATCACTATCGATTAATGATATAGCGAAATTTTCAAAATATCCAGAAAGAGTAATAGGAATGCATTATTTTTCTCCGGTTGAAAAAATGCCACTTTTAGAAATAATTAAAGGAAATGATACTAATGAAGAAACTTTATCCAAGGCAATTTCTTTAGGAAAAAAACAAGGAAAAACAATTATTATTGTCAAAGACGTTCCTGGATTTTTTGTAAATAGATGTTTAACACCGTATATGAGCGAAGCATTACACATTCTGTGTGAAGGTCATAATCCATCAGAAATTGATAATATTATGACTTCAAAAGGATTTCCTGTAGGCCCTTTTACTTTAATGGATGAAGTTGGTTTAGATATTTGTAATAAAGTAAACCAAATGCTTAAGCCTGATTTAAATGGTAGAATAACTGATCCTATTTTTGATATAACAGGGGAATTAATTAAAAACAATTATTTAGGTAAAAAATCTGGAAAAGGATTTTATGATTACTCAAACAAGAAAAAGAAAGAAAATTTAGATGTATTAAAAAATTTTTATAGAGAAAAATCTAATTTGTCAAAAGATCAAATATTTGATCGACTTTTAAATAAATTTATTACTGAGACTCAACATTGCTTAAAAGAAGAAATTATCGAATCTGAAGTTGAAGGTAATATTGGTGCAATATTTGGAACAGGATTTCCACCATATACAGGTGGTCCTTTTAATATAGAAAAAAATAATTAACTATTTAAAAAAGTATTGATTTTTATACTAGAAAATGTTTAGACTTTTTAAAAGTACTTTTTTAAATACAACAAAAAGATTTTTAAGTACAACAGTAAAACCAGACAAAGTTACAGAAATAAAAATAAATCCAGGTCTGATTGCCTCATCTTTATTTTTTACTGGAACCGGGCTTTATTTACTAAATAAAACAAATATTAATGTTGAAAAAATAAATTGGATTGAGTTAAGAAAAATGTTAGAGGATAAAGAAAATATTTCAAAAATTGAGTTACATGACAATAAATTGGCAAGAGTTTTTAAAGATGACTTTATTTACTTAATGAATATTAATGATAATAAGTATACACAAGAAAAGATAGAAAAAATAGACGACTCAATTGTTGTTGAGAATATTCCACCAAATCAACTAGTAAGTATAGCTTCTGCACTAATACCAAGTGCTATATTTTTTGGATTTTTTTTGTATTTTATGAGAAGACAACAAGGTGGGATGATGAACTTTTTTAAAAATGAAGCAAAAATTATAGAAGAAAAAACTGGAATTAAACTTTCTGATATTGCAGGTCTACATCAAACTAAAAACGATGTTTTAGAATTTTCTGAAATTGTTATGAAACCAGATAAATATCTAAAACTAGGAACAAAAATACCTACAGGTATTTTAATGGAAGGTCCTCCAGGTACAGGTAAGACAATGCTTGCTAAAGGAATTGCTGATAAATTTGATTCTAGTTTTTACTTGCTAAATGGCTCCGACTTTATTCAACCAATAGTGGGAACGGGTTCTAAGAAGGTTAAAGATCTTTTTGAAATTGCAAGGAAAAATAAGCCTGCCATAATTTTTATTGATGAGATCGATGCAGTAGGTAAGTCTAGAAATTCAGGAAAATCAATAGGTAATGACGAAAGAGATAATATACTAAATTCTTTGTTAGTTGAAATGGATGGATTTGAAGACAATAGTAAAATATTAATAATGGGAGCTACAAATAGAGCAGATAGTTTAGATAGTGCTTTATTGAGGCCTGGAAGATTTGATAGAGTAGTAAGATTTGAGCTTCCAAATTTAGAGGAAAGAAAAGATATTTTAGAAATCTATTACCCTAAATATAAGATTGACAGTAGTGTTAATAAAGAAAAAATTATTAGTAATTTAGGAATGTTAACTTATGGATTTAATGGTGCCATGTTATCAAATTTATTTAATGAAGCTTCAATTAGAGCAGTCAGAAAAGATTATGATTCTATTAAAAGTGAAAATTTTGATGAAGCAATAGAGTATATAACATTGGGAAACAGAAAAGATAATTTTATTACAGAAAAAGAAAAAGAAATCATATCTTATCACGAAGCGGGACACGCCTTAGTATCTTATATACTACCAGAGGTCCCGAGCCCTACAAAAGTTTCAATTATACCTAGAGCAAGCGGAGCATTAGGATTTTCACAAGCTATTCCAGACGTTGAAAAAAAATTATACACTAAAAAAGAATTACAATCTCAAATAATGGTGATGATGGGTGGAAGGGTTGCAGAAGAGATAATTTTCAAAGATGTAACAAATGGAGCATCTGATGATATTAACAAAATCAACAAATTAGCAGAAGACATAATAACTAAGTATGGTATGGGTAAAAATACGGGATTAAGAAATTTAGACTCAGATACTAAAAATAATTTATTTAGAAAAGAATCAAATTCATTAGTAAACGAGTTTGATGAAGAAATAAATCAATTAATTTTTAATTGTTATGAGGATACAAAAAAATTAATTACGAATAATTTAGACTATTTAGAAAAAATTAAAGAATGTCTTTTAAGTAAAGAAACAATTAATAAAGATGATTTTGAAAATATTTTCAAATATAATAAATAATTTTTTTTCTAGGATATTAAAATGACTGTTACTAAGTCTATATATATTGAAAAGTCTCATCAAGAAATTATGGATTATGTTAACAAGATAGATTTCTTTGAAAGTTTTTTAAAAGAAATAGATCCTGTTGAGTATGAGATTATTACGGAAACGGACATAGAAACCAATAGTGTAACCTGGCCAGTAAAAATTTTATTAAAAGATAAACCCAACATTCCTATGTTTAAAATTTTAATACCATTTATGAATGTTGAACATAATTGGTCATTAAATGATAATATAATAAAAGTAAATGTTAAATCAAGAGTATGTGATAGAGAAATTTTTGAAATGCAATTTTTTTGCACTATTAGATATTTAGGAGATATTGAGATAAATGGAGAGTGGATTAGTAAAGCTTTATTAGTTCCTCATGGAGCTTTACAATATGTATTAGATCAATTTGCAGATATAATTAAAAAAAATTTGTAAATAATATTCTGTTGTAAAATTGTAAATAAAACTATTGTTAATTTTTATCAATAATTTTATTTAAATAATAATTAACATATTTTGATTAAATGAATAATAATACAAATAAATTTTTATCACTTTGTGAAGAAAATGACTACAACAGTGTTTTAAATTTTTATAATAATAATGCAAAGATAAATTTAAGATACAACAATGAAGAAGCTTTTAAGATCATGTGTTTAAGAGGTAATATTGATCTTATAAAATGGGTACTAAAAGTCGAACCTAATATTAATATTTTTATTGATAATAATGAATGCTTTAATATATTATGTAAAAATGGGCATTATAAAACATTCATTTGGCTGTACATAAAATATTGTAATGAAAAATCTATAAATAATATCTATTTATTATTCATCGAGACATGTAAAGGAGGTAATATTAAATTAGTAAAATATGTTTTTAGCATTTTTAGAGACAATATCAAAAACCGTATGAAAGAAATTTTAAATTTTATTTGTAGATATGGGAATATAGAAATGCTAAAATATATAATAAGTCAAATTGATGATTTAAATAGGTTTAATCAAGAAACTCTATTAGAAAGCGCTTATCTTAGTGAGGATTTAGAGATGATAAAATATTTAACAGGATTATTTGATGATAAAAATGATTATTATATTACTTTCTTTGATTTAGTAATATATATTTCTAATATTGAAATAATAAAATGGTTTATTAATAGATATAATATTAATGATTTAACTATAAAAGATAATGCTATATTTTTTAACTTATTAGAAAATGAAAAATTTGAAGGTTTGGAATATTTTATATTAAATTATCAAAATGTCATAGATAAAATTAATAACAACATTAATCAAAAGTCAAAACTAGATAATTTTGTTTTAAATTCAAATTCAATTAAAGTACAACATTTAAAGTTGCTATTAGAAAATTTTAATATTGATTTGACAGGTAGGGATCATTTATTTTTTAGAAATAATTGTTATTCCGCAAATATTAAAGTATTAGAATTTCTAAATAGTAGATATCCTAATAAATACTATTTTAAATATATAAATAATGAAATAACTGATTGGTATATTAATAGAGAAGTTAAAATAGTTGAAGATAAGTTAGTTGATGAAATTGATATTTGTCCAATATGTCTAGATAGTAAATCAGATATAATATCAAAGTGTTCACATCAATTTTGTATTGATTGTATTACAACTATATTTTCAAAAAGTAGAAATTTTACAATATGTCCTATTTGTAGATCTTCAGTTAAAGAATTTAATTCTTTAATAAAATATATAATAATATGAGTAGTTTACATGATGAAATTATTGATATGATTCTAAAATTTTCAGGTATTAGATGTCATATTTGTAGAAAAAATTTAAATTTATCAAGAATGGATAATTTTTTTTGTTATCCAAATAATACAATTACAAAAAATAATAATCACTATTATTGTTCCTGGATATGTTTTAATTACACTTAAGTATATAATCTAATTCTAAATAATGATAAATGAAATGAGAAAAATTTATCAAAAATGGTTAGATAAACTATTAATCACGAATGTTAAAGTTAGAAAAATACATTATGATTCAGATATTTGTTTTAATTCATCAATTAGAGAAACTTTATATGCAATAAAAAAATGTATTGAAGAAAATAATAGTAGAGCATTTATATATTTTATGGAAAATATTTTAGGAAAAGCTGTTATAGTTAGAAGTAATAGTATAAATAATTATAGTTTACAAAATTTTGTTCCTTATTTTCTAAATTATTACTACAAAAGATTAGATTTAATTGAAAAATATTTTACAAAAGAAAATATATTATTTGATGATCTTAAAAAAAATAAAGAATTATTATTTTATAAATACGATTTTATTAAAAATACAAATTTATTAGAACCTATTACTTTTAAAATCATAACATACCTAGATTTTGATTATAATAGTTTTATGGACTTGAGAGAAAAATACGAACTTAGAAAATATAAATAAATTGAAAAATAATCTAATTTAATAATATAGTATTTTTAATGAATTTAACAAAGAAAGAGCCTGTAAATCCCAGATTAATTGAAAGAAGATCTGGTTTTATAAAAAATAAAGAAAGTAAAGTTAGACCTTCTTTATGTTTTAGCTGTTATACTACCCAAAACTTGAGTAACTGTTCCAAATGTAAAAAAATTATATGTGATGAATGTCTAATTAAAAAGATGTGTGAAAACTGTAATGAGAATAATAAAATTATAACTAACTTCTTTTGTTGTCGATCCAGAAGAATTTATCCTTAAAAATATAATAAAAATAGAAATTTCTATTATTTTTATTTCGAGTTAATTTATAATAAAACCAAATATTGATTCAAATGATTAATTTTTAAAATTAGTTCTAAATATGTAAACTTCTTTAATTCTTGCACCCGTCATAGCAATAGATTCAAATAAAATTCTATTTCTATGAATAAGATCTAAATTAGTATTTTCCATTAAATATTTATATATACCAGGAGTCCCATCTCCCGCTCCCAATTCACCAACTATAATTATAAATTTGTTATTATTTCCTTCCATTCGCTGTGTTTGTCTTATATATTCTTCACATGCATAAAAATCACCATAACCAACAAATTCTGTATTTCCAATTAAATCATCTTCAGATCTTATCTTGTCCGCAGGTGGTGGTGATATCATTAATAATGTATTAGACATTTCACCATATCTAGAAACTGCATCTATAGTATCGCACCTGTCAAATGAAAATATAGGTCCACTATCATTACTACCTAAATCCATCCCTTGTCTTGCTGGCGATTCAATTACATCTGTTGATTTGTAACCTACAATTTTAATACCGGATGCTAACAAGATTGGTATAATAGTAGCAGCAGCTTCTCCATTCCCAGACATTACTTCTAATATATTAAGATCTAGGGCAGGACTAACTGGTTTTAAATTTATTGGTTTTATAGATGATTTACGTGTTAGTCCGTCGAGTTTTACAACAAATCTACAATCACTTTCTCCTAATATTTCATCAGGATCTAACATTCTAATACAATCTCCTTCTATATCATTGCGATTTGAAGTACTTAATCCATGAGTTTTAATTCGTTGACCAATTAAACGTAATCCAAATGAAATACTTGTACCTGCTCTTGTTAATATTTGATGTCTTATTGTCGAACCACTTTTTAATTGACATTTATTATTAGGAGAGCTTAATATTTTTTCTTGAGTCCATTTAGACTTAATTAATGCTTTAACTCGTTCATAAGATTCAGGATTTGTAAAAAAAGATTCAAAAGAATCTTCTCTTGAGTATTCTACCATTACCAAACTATTTGGATCACCCAAACCCACCATTAGATCCATTATTTGTTTTAGGATATCTTCAGGGTCACTTTTACTTGCTCCAGCACCAGCACCTCCAAATTTTTCAGAAGATAAAAATTCAATATCATTATCACCTTCAAAATTGAAGAATAATTTGTAAACAGATGATAATTTCTTACTATTTATATTATCAACTTTATATGACTCCATATTTCTTTTTATTTTAAAATTACTAATACTTTCTTCATTATATTTTCCTCCAATTAAAAACTTATCTGAATATTCTATAATATATTTTTTACTCATATAGTATTAAATAGAAATTAAATTATAGATTGCACCAACCAATATATTATTGTACTTCCTAATAAAGAATAGACTATATATCGTTGGTATCTTGGTACAACAAATTTTGTGTATTTTTTATTATTACCAATTAAATTAAAATAAAAGTCAATTATTGATTCTCCAAAAAGATAATCTTCAATTTGAGTAAGAATACATTTATTATTATTTATTTGCCAAGAAATAACTGCGAATAGTTGTAAAAATAATGCTTGCCAATGAAAGAAAGACATAAATATTGATACAAATATAAAGAAAACATGAGATAAAAAAAATAAATATTTTATTACTTGCTTTATTAACATTTACTATAGATAGATAATATTATTTAAAATAATAAAATTATCTATTTAATATTAAAATGTATCATGATTTTATAAGTGGATTTTCCTCAAGTTATATTAATACCTTACTTTTTTATCCTGCTTTTACAATAGTGCATAGACAGTTTTATAATAATGAAAATTTAATTCCACTTATTAAAAATATTTATTATAAAAATGGCATAAGAGGATTTTATTCTGGATTATCAATTTTTAGTTTATACCTACCATTAGTTAGAGGTGGTGAAATGTATTTTCATAGGAAATTTGAAAATTATTCGGAAAAAATATTTTTTAATATTGGATTGGGAACTGTATATTCTAATTGTTGGAAGTTTATAATTTATCCAATTAATACTTTTCAAATAAATAAACAAGTTTTAAATAATTATAAAAATGTTAATTTTAAAAAATATTGGAATGGATATACATATAATCTTTATGGTGGAATTATCTCAAATTTTAGTTGGTTTTATACCTATAATCTTATAAATAATGGTTTTAGTAATGATAATCTTTTAAAGTCAACTTTATCCGGAATAACAGCTTCTATTGTTTCAGATAGTCTAAGTCATCCATTCAAAGTTTATAAGCTATTAAGACAAACAAATAAAAATTATAAATTAAATTTACAGACCGCATACAGAGGTTATACTTTCAGATTATTAATTAATAGTCTTCAAGGAGGTATGTATGGATTTTTATGGAATAGATTTGATAAACTATTTAATTCTAAATAAAAAAATTATTACCACCCAACATAATTGATCTGTTCAAAAGACAAATAATTCAATCCTTCTATAAAATTGTCTTTTGAAAATTCTTCTCCTTCAACAATATGTCTAATGTTATTTTCTTGTTCCAAATTAAGTCTAACTGAATTAGTATTAGATAGATTACCTAACTTAGTAAGTGATAATTTGAGAAATTCTTTTCTGAATTCTTCAGGATACTCGTTAGTGTAAAGTGTTACTAGTTCTTCCTTGGTTCTACAGTGTTCCATTAACTAACATTTTTATTAACTATTAGAGTTTTATCATCAATTTTTTTTAATTTAATTATCTCTAGGATCCAATAACCATGCAATTATATCTTTAAAATCTTGTTTCTTTTCGCTATTAAATAATCTAAAAGCTTTATTGATATTATCATCTGCTTTAGGAGGCTCGCCATAATTAAATGTTTGATTTAACCACATATCTAATTGATTTATCTTTGCTTTCATTACTTTACTTGAATCATAAGAATGAATTACATAGTAATCTCCATTTGCTTTCATCTTTGCAAGATCTAAATTTGAGGTAATTTTGTCACCATCTTTTCTAATGATATTATACTGATTCATTATATAAAGTAATTATCTTATCTTTATTTCATTTTAAAAACAAATTATTAAAAATAAATATATGGATACAAAAAATGAAACTATAGAAAATAATATAAAAGTTCTTAAAAACATTATTAAAGCTATTGAAGAAGTGGTAAATAATAAAAAATGGGATAAATTTTCAAATCAACTTATACATAGTTTATTAGGAGTTATATACAATTTTGAAGAAAATTTGTACAAATTAAAAGACAAAGATTCAATAGAAAAACAAGATTTAGAAACTTTATTAGAAATTTTTGAAATTTGGCAAACAAAAAAAGTAGATAAATTTGAAGATAACCTTATAAATTCTCTTAACTCACTAATAAGTAAATTTGAGAATGGATATTATATTAAAAAAAATGATTAAAATTAATAATACATTATTAATGGTTCTGTTTGGAAAAGTTTATCATTTATAAAAAATATTGAAAAGTCATATTATAATTTTAATCTATATTATATTAGTAATGGAATTTTCGTGTTGTTCTAGAAGAAAAAAATCAGATGATATAAATTCTACTAAGGAAAAAGTTAGAACAAGATCAGATTCTTTAAATTTAATTCAAAATTTTAAAAAATCTGTTAAGATAGAATGTTCTTATATTTTATGTATAAAAAAGGGAATTAGACCCTTAGAAAAACAAGCGACTATTGGAAATAATATTTACTATTTTTGTTCTACAGAATGTTGGGAAGATTGGTTAAAAGAGTATGATATTAAAAATTGTGCTTTTAGTCCATCATCTTTAAAATCACCAGATATTATAAAAGGAAACTCTCATTTGGAGGATATTATCCCTCCATTATTTATTTAATTGTAAAAAAGATTGATATTTAAAGTTATTATATTAATGATTAGTAAGTATAATGAGTAGTTTACTAATAAATCGTGTAAAACAAGAATTAATAGATTTACAAGAAAACCCAGTTCAAAATTGTTCTGCTGGTCCAATAAAAGATGATCTAACACATTGGCAAGCAACTATATTCGGACCGGAAGGAACACCATACGCCGGGGGTATTTTTAAATTAGATATCGAGTTTACTAAAGAATATCCTTTCAAGCCACCAAAAATAATTTTCGTTACACCAATTTATCATTGTAATGTAAATAAAAGAGGAGGTATTTGTTTGGACATATTAAAGGATCAATGGAGTCCTGCATTGACAATAAGCAAAGTCCTTCTATCTTTATGTTCCCTATTATCAGAGCCTAATCCAGATGATCCTCTAGTTCCAGAAATTGCAAGATTGCTTAAAGATAACAAAGCTCAACATGATAGTCAAGCGAGGTCATTTACTTTGCAACATGCAAATGGTGAAAATTAATATGTGTTTATTTTAATTAATATATTTATAGATATTTATAATGAGTGTCAAATTATCAGTGATTGGACTAGGAGTAGTTGGTAATGCAATTTTTGAATCATTAAAAGAGAAAGGTTTCGATGTTATTGGATATGATAAATTTAAAAATGGTGGTATTGGAAAAATAGAAGACTGCTTATCTTCTGATATAGTTTTTTTATGTTTACCAACACCATATAGTTACAAATTAAAAGACTATGATTTAAGTCCATTAAATGATGTAATAAGTAAATTATCAGTTCTAAATTATGAAGGTATAGTATTAATTAAATCTACAGTTAATCCCGGTACATCAGAAAACTTTTCAAAACTATATAATAATATTAATGTTGTTCATAATCCAGAGTTTTTAACAGCTAGGAATGCGAAAGAAGATTTCTTAAACCAAGGACAGATAGTATTAGGTAAAACAGAAAGTTGTAACTTGGATAAATTTGAGATATTGATTACTTTTTACAAAGAAAATTGGTCAGATTCAGTCTTATCAATTTGTAAATCAGGTGAAAGTGAAACAATGAAATTGGGATGTAATACTTTTTATGCAGTCAAAATACAATATTTAACAGAACTATATTTAGTATGTAAAAAAGAAAATTTAGATTTTGATAAAGTAAAAAGTATGATGATATTAAATGGTGGCATGGGTCCTAATTATACAAATGTACCAGGACATGATGGATCTATTAGTTACGGAGGCATGTGTTTTCCAAAAGATACTAATGCTTTATGTTCTTTTATGAAAAATAATAATCTACCTTGTCAGGTATTAAATTCAACTATTGAAGAAAGAAATAGTATGAGAAATGAAGAACAAATTGGGATTAATAAAAGTTGAAAATTTTTTATAAAATATGAAAGATTGACAATTTGAGTGTTGCAATTATTTTAAATAATTAACCTATAATGTTGAACATTATAGGGGGCCGTATTTTCTTCAGTCACATTGCTGGAGACAAAGCTTCATTACTTGCCTGGAACTGCTCACTGCCCAATCGAGTACTGAGGTATATAACTTTAAAGGTGAAGCGCCATATGCCTGTGCGCATTATGGTATATATTTTTTGTAGCCATATTGAAAATCTGATAATGATTGGGATTTATCAGACGCTTAGTATTATTGCGCAGATCCCTAACGGGAAACCGTGACCATGTTGGTTTACACTTTTGTTGCCATATTCAATGTCTGATAATGATTGGGTGACTTATCAGGTGTTGGTGTAATGGTTGTAGTGAGAAATTTTCTATCTTGCAAACGGAGTTTAACTCCGTGGTCACATATGAAAATTCGGTAGAACTACTGTTAATAAGTATTTGATTGTTAGATACGGTCTGATAGTATTGGCAACTATTACTGATGAGATGCCCGTTTTATTGCGATAAATTCGAAACCGTTATATTTTAATAAATTTTTATTAAAATAATAATTGAAAATCATATTTTTTAATTTAATATTTTTCTTTTAATGCAAAGAATCATATTTTCAGATGTAACAGCAAGAGACGGGCTACAGTCTTTGAAAACAATATTTAACGTAGACCAACGTACTAAATTAATTAAACAGTTATCAAAATGCTTTTTTAGTGAAATAGAAGTTGGTTCATTGGTTAATCCTAAAGTAATTCCAACCATGGCAAATAGCTTAGATGTTTATAAAAATACTCTTAACGAGAATCAATTTAAATCATTTGTTCTAGTTGGCAATAACAGAAATATAAAAGAAATAAATGAGAATAAAATTAAGTATTTCTCATTATTTTCTTCTCCATCCGATCAATTTAACAAGCATAATATTAATACTGATGTTGACGGTAGTTTCGAAAGGTTTAGAGGAATGTTAGAACTCCTGGAAGATAGAAGTAAACATCATATTAAAGGTTATATTTCTTGCATAGGTGATTGTCCCTATGAAGGAGATATACCAATTGAAAAAACAATTTATACTATTGAAAAGTATCAGGAGTTAGGTGTTGATGAAATTTGTATAGCAGATACCATTGGAACACTACAACCTGAAAAACTTAAAAATATTCTTACTCAATCTAAAAAGATTTATGATCATAATCTTTTATCACTTCATCTTCACACTGAAAATGAACTGACAACTGATGTTTGGAAGAAAAATTTAGAAGTAAGTCTAGATAACCATATTTATAAGTATGATACTTCACTACTTGGAATTGGTGGTTGCCCCGCAGCATATTCAAAAGGTGAAAAAAAGACTGGTAATTTAAATATAATTTATGCAAGCAAATTTTTTAAAGATCTAGGTTTTGATACTGGTAAAATCGGTGATACATCGTGGATGAAAAATATTAATAAAATTGAAGAGGAATGGAAACCATTAATGACTTAATTTAATATAATCTTCAGATAATACTGTTAAAGCTTTAAAATAAGACCAAACTTCTTTTCTAGAATTTTGATCTAATTGATAATAAATATCTTTTAATCTTAGAATTTCATTCAGTGTAGTTTCTTCATCTGTTTTAAAATATTCTTGCATATTATTAATTTCACCTTTTCGACCTGTTGTATCAGTGAAATAAGTTTCGTCCTCTTCTATAATCTTCTTTTTATGAGGATAAACATTATTGCTAAATTGTTGAATTGGTAAAATTGCATTAACCTTTGTTAATTTTTTAAAATAATGATGATAAGTAGTGCCAATCAAAGGACTTAATTGACTAAGAAATGTTTCAAGAATTACATTAAATTCCTTTATTATTGTAGGTTTATTTGACATATTATAATATAAATACAATATTTGTTTATATCTATTTTAAAAAAATTGAAGTTTTGACATTAGGATTGAGAAATCTTTTCCTTAATGACTTCCGAGGAAAAAGTTGGTACCTGTAAGAATTTATTTTGTCGCGACCAATGTTGGCGACTAATCAATAGTTACTATGGCGGTGAGGTCTTTGCCAGTGTTCCTGGTGCAAGACTAAGAAACTGTTCATATGGAGATAAGTGCAGAGGTGCTCACTCCGAGAACGAAATACATACGCTGCCCCATGTTTATAATTTTAATAATTTAAACAAATCTAAAATTAACTTAGTTAAAATTTATTACAATATTATTGATTCATTTGAATCATTAAAATCAAAAGTTTTGAATAAAGAGTTTAGATCAAAACTTGATAATTATTCAAATTTAAATTTCGTAGAATTAATGAATCTCTGGTTTGATATTACTTGTTATCACAGAAAGCTTGTAAAAGAAATGAAATCAGATGATACATTCGAGTGTGAATATACATCTGTTAAACAAATTCCACAATTTTTGCTAGAATGTGAAGATGTATTATGGTCTTTGGAAAGAATTACAAAAATGTGTCCAAAAAATCAAGAGCTTATCAGGAAAATTAATTCTCCAAAAGAAAAACCAATTATTTGGGATATATGTTTGGCATCTATAAATTGTAAACTTGGATGCCATAATGCATCTCACATGGTTTGCAATGAGGATTTGATCAAAGGCTCATGTGACTGTTTATCAAAAGAAGAATATGATGCTGAATTGGAAAGTAAGTTGGAAGAAATAGCTTTGTTAAAAAAGCAACTCCAACCAGCAACCAGTTCAAGTTTTCAAACGGTGAAATTAAGTAAGAAGAAAAAAATTGGACTTCAAAGAAAGATTAATTATCTTACTAATGAGATAAGAACTTTTAAGAGGAAAATTCACTTAACAGAGCAAGGTCTAATTCCCTTTGAAAAACAATTGAATGATTATCAACAAGAACAGTTAGATATTAAGAAAAAAGCTGAGAAAAAAGTTTGCGATAGAAAAGCTACCATGAAGAAGGTTGTGAAGAAAAAAATTTCTAAGCCCGTATTCTAGATTAGTCTAATTCAATCATAGTTACTTTATAATTATTATCTATTAATTCAAATTTAAATAAAGTATGTAATGGAATATTAATATAAGGAATATCTTCATCTGGTACATTCATTAATATTCCATAAATAATTCTTAAAACTGCATTGTGACATACTATTAAACTAAGTTGATTATAATAAAAATCTTGATGAATAAATTTAAAAATCTGAGTAACTCTAGATTTTAAATCTTTGTAGGATTCTCCATTTGGGTACCTATAATTAAACTTGTCAAGTTTTCTATTTTCATATTCTACCGGGTTATTTTTTTTAATTTCATCATACGTATAATCTTCAAAATCACCAGCATTTATTTCATTTATAAAAGATAGCGATGTTTTGTTAGTATCAGGAAAATGTTTTGCAGTTTGTTTGGTTCTTATCAATTCACTTGTATAAATCTTTAATAGTGCAATACCTTCATTTTTACTCATATATTCAAACAATTTTTTTGAATAAGCATCACCTTTATGTGATAAACCAGAGTTACCACCAATTCTTTCTTCTGTATTGTAAATTGACTCTCCGTGTCTAGTAAGATAGACTGTATTCATCCTATATTTAAGGTTAGAAAAAAAAATATATAGAAATTATCATATTTTTTATAATGAATAAGCCTAAAAAATTGAAATTTAAAAGATTACTATGTATTCAATGAAATTCATGATGGAGGCAGTAAGAACTACATCGCAAAGTAAGGGATCAAAAGTCTCACGGTCTAATTCAAGGACCAATCGTACTAGAAATACATCGGAGACAAAGGAAGGTGTCCCCGTCGTTCAAAGTCGTAAGGCAGAGAGGAAAATGAAGAGAAGAAATGAAGAAGAGTTTGTATCACAGCTTTCTAGAGCATCGAAAGCTCGACGATGGAATAAGATCCAGAAGAAGAAAGAGCAAAGAAAGAGGGAAAAGAATATGGCGAGGAAGGCCCACGCCAAAGCCAAAAGAAGGAATCCGAAGGAGAAGGCAAGATCTTTCTTAGTGAATCATCGCGGGCGCTCAACGGCATCTAATGATATTGAGAAAAGTAAAATCAAAAGACGCCGTGAAGAAGAGCGCAAAAGTAGGCGGGACATGAAGCAGAGTAAAAAGACATTCCAGTCCATGTAATTTGACTGACATATATTTTATTTGATTAAAAATTGATTTTTAATAAATAAAGATAGAAACAAAGATATTAATGTCATCAGATAATTGTTTAGAAGTAAACTGTCCAAGTTGTACTTTTTTGAATAAGATACCAGCTGATCAATTTAACATTTTAAATTATTGTAATGTTTGTAATACTCTTATTTATGAACCAAGTGATGAAATAGTTCAACAGATAACAGAAGCAAATAATAATGAGAAAAGAATAACTCAAAATTATTTGAAGGCTTATCAAGAGATCCCATCTAGTTTCATTCCAGCCAACATGATATATTTAGATGCAAAAATTGTTTATGAAGGTAAAAGAAGAGATATTAGATTTTTAGTTGATACGGGAGCTCAAGTTTCAATATTGCCACTAAATATTGTAAAAGCGTGTGATTTAGAAAATATATTAGACCAAAGATATGCAGGGCAATTAAGTGGTGTTGGTAAAGATCGTGTAAGAGGAAAATTACATTATGTTGAGGTTGAGTTACCATGTGGAATTATTCCATGTAGTTTTACTGTTTGTGAAAATTCAGACATAGACCCTATTTTAGGAATAGATATGATGCAACAAATGGGTCTAACTTTAGATTTCAAAACTAGAACTATCAAAATTAATGATCAATCGATTCAGATGAAATAAACTCTTCAAAATCTTTCATAAATGAGATCAAAACAATTGTATCTTCTATTGTAACAGAATTATAAAGGCTAATTCTTAAAGCCTCTGGTTTAGAAGGATCACTAAAAGGAGTTCTAGTTCTTAAACCAACAATATTATTTCGATATGCATTATGGAGAAATAACTCCATAATTTCTTTATTTTTTATATAAAAAGGAATATTCATTCTGCTTCTTTCAGATCTATATTTTTGAACAATTGGTTGATAAATTGTAGAATTATCTATTATCGAATAAACCATATTAGCTTTTATTTTTGAATTATCTTGAATTTTATCTATTCCTCCATTTTCTTGATAAAATTTTAAAATTCTTTCCGTAACGTAGATATTAAATACTGGTAATGTGTTCCAAAAAGAATCTGTATATTTTATTAATTTCCAATCTAACAATGATGGGATATTATTTTTGAAATATCTATTATAATCATCTGATAGCAAAGAATTTTCAACAATTGTTATTGCAGATCCTGGAAAACCAAAGTTTTTAGGTGCACAGGCAAATGCAACATCAATATTATCCCAATTTATTTTTTTACTTAATATATCACTAGACATATCTACTATCATTTTTTTATTACTTGTTTCTTTTTTTGAAGGAATAGATAATCCATCTTCTCTAAACTCTAGTCCATTAATAGTTTCATTTGAACATAAATAAACATATTCAGAATCACTATTTTTTTTTATTGATTCAATTAATAAATCTCTATTTATAAAATTAATTTCTGTTAAGTCATCTTTTTCTGTAATTTTATTAGGTTGACAAAACTTACTAGCTTCTAAATAAGACCTATTTGACCAAGTACCAGTAACAATATAACTCGGTTTATCTTCTTTACTTTTTATAATATTTAAGGGTACTGCTGAAAATTGACCATGTCCTCCTCCATGTGTCCACAATAATGAAAAATTATCTGGAATTTTTAATAGATCTCTAAATGATTCTTCACAATTTTCTTTTATTTGTAAAAATTCTGGTGATCTATGAGAAATTTCTAAAGGTGTGGCTCCTAAAGTCCAATTCTTGTTAAAATCATTTATTATTTCTTTCATAACACTTTCTGGAAGTGCTGTTGGTCCAGGTGATAAATTTAATAATTTGTAATCAGAATTGTAAGGGGATAAAGTATAACCATTATATTCTTTTATTTTATCTTTGGCAAAATTAAATCTCTTTTTTACACTATTTGAAATAGAATATGACATTAAAGTGATAACAAACTTGTTTTTATGATAATTTTTAAATTATATAAAGAATTTTTTTTAGATTAAAAACACCTAAAGTTTAGAATACCTTAATTAGGTAATGGAAATTTTATCAGATATTAAAAGTGTAAATACTTTAAGGTTGTTATCAGTAGACATGATTGAAAAAGCAAATTCTGGGCATCCTGGAATGCCTCTTGGATGTGCATCGATATTATTTGTTTTATTTAAAAAATTTTTGAGATTCAATCCAAATGATCCTAATTGGTTTAATAGAGATAGATTTATTTTATCTAATGGACATGGATGTGCTCTTCTTTATTCGATACTACACTTGTGTGGATATAATATTAGCTTGGAAGATTTAAAAAAATTTAGACAATTAGGGAGTATAACACCAGGTCATCCAGAAAGAAATCATACACCAGGAATTGAAGTAACCACTGGCCCTTTAGGACAAGGTTTCTCAAATGGGGTAGGAATGGCTTTAGCATCAAAACATTTAGCTGAAAGATTTAACAAATTAGATTTTAATATAATTTCCAATAAAATATATGTAATGTGTGGAGATGGATGTTTAATGGAGGGAATCACAAATGAATCGGCATCACTTGCAGGACATTTAAATTTGAATAATCTAATTGTTTTATACGATGATAATTCTATAACCATAGATGGTAGCACTGAGTTATCATTTACAGAAGATACAAAGAAAAAATATGAGGCATTGGGTTGGAATGTTTATAGTGTAAAAAAAGCAGATTCAGATTTATTAGAGATCGAATCTGTATTAACAAAATCACTATATTCAGATAAACCAGTTCTTATTATGTTTGAAACAAAGATTGGATTTGGTAGTGATAAAGAAGGATCAGAAAAATCTCATGGAGCTCCTTTGGGATCTTCTAGTGTTAAAAATTTAAAAAGAAAATTTTCATTTAATGAAGATAAAAAGTTTATTGTAACGGATGATATCAAAACCTATTTTAAATATTTTGTAAATCAAAAGATAAATTATTATAATACATGGAATAATTTACTTAATCTCTATTGCAAAATTCATCCCAAAGAATACAATGAATTAAATGATATAATTAATAATAATATTCCTGATTTTAGAACAACTTTACAAAGCCTAAAGTTTGATAAGCCTCTTGCTACACGCCAAATATCCGGCCAAGTTTTAAAAATACTATCAAAAAATATGATTCAATTAATTGGTGGATCAGCAGATTTATCTCCTTCAAATAATACTAAAATTGATGAGGGAATTCAAAAAGATAGATATTCAAGGCGCTATATTCATTACGGTATTAGAGAGCATGCAATGTGTGGAATAGCTAATGGATTAAGTACATATGGATTAGTTCCTTATGTTGGCACATTTTTAGTATTTATAAATTATTGTTTAGCATCGATTAGATTATCTGCCTTATCTAATCATCAGGTTATTTATGTTTTAACACATGATTCGATTGCTTTAGGTGAAGATGGACCAACGCATCAACCAGTTGAATCTTTAACCATATTAAGAAGTATTCCAAATTGTTACGTTTTTAGACCTGCAGATGCAAATGAAGTTATTGGATCTTATCTCAAATCAATTGAAAATAAAAATTCACCAAGTTGTATTTGTCTATCTAGACAATCATTACCTCAACTAGAAAATAGTAGTGTAGAAGGTGTTTTTAAAGGTGGTTACATAGTTGAAGAAAGTAATTTACTAAACAAAAATTTAGACTTGATATTAATTGCAACTGGATCAGAAGTTTCACTTTGCATAGATGTAGTAAATGAAATTAAAAATAAATTAAATGTAAGAGTAGTATCGATGCCGTGCGTAGAATTATTTAGTTCGCAAAATAGTAAATATAAAAATGATATTTTACCCGATAATGTTTTAAAAATTAGTGTAGAAGCAGGTGTAACTGATTTATGGTATAAATATGCTGATAAATGTATAGGAATAGATACATATGGTGCATCTGGAAAAGGATCAGAAGTTATGGATTATTACTGTTTTTCTGTAAAAAAAATATTATTAGAAATAAATGAATATATTTAATTTAAAAATAAAAAAATATAATACATTTTATATGAATTACAATTTAGAAAATTTAAAAAGATATAGTTATGAATTAGATTCTTTGAATAAAAACTTTAAAGGTTGTCAACAAGAAGCGACTATAGAGAATTTTGATAATTTTACTATATTTAATAAAGATTATTTTTATGATACATATGATAATTATTCAAATTATGAAACTTTTACTGACGTAGGAAATAATACATACAAACCAAATGTTAAAGTAGATTCATGTTTTGAAATAGAAGGGTTTAATAATAATATTGATGAAATAGACTCTATTATTGAGCAATTTGACCAACAAAATAAGATTTCAAGAAAAGAAATTAAAAATAACACTGATGATTATAGAGAAATAATAGAATATTTCGATGATGAGATTAATTATTTGAACTCTTTAATTAATAACTTGAATAATAATGATCTAATTGAAGATTTTGCTTTATTTAGAAGAGCACGCAGAACCTTTAGAAGAATTGGTAGAAAAGCTAGGAGAGGCTTTAGAAAAGTTGGTAGATTTGGGAAGAGAAGTGTAGGAAGAGTTAGAAAGTTAGGAAAGAGAAGTTTAAGGAAGATAAAAAGAATCGGCGGAAGAAACTTTGATGCTTTAAAAAGAAAAGCTCAAAGATGGGCTAATAAAGTTAAAAAAGATGCAAGAAATCATTCAAATAAAGTTAGAAATGATGCATCCAAATTTTCTAAAAATATTAGAAAAAAAGCATTAGGGTTTGCTAATAAATTAAAATCTGAAGCTAAAAAAATAAAGTCTAGAGCTCAAAGTCAATTGAATAAAATTAATAAAAAATTAGCTAATACTATTAAATTTAATAAAATTGCAAAAAAATTACTTGAAAAAGCTAAAAATGATGCTACAACAATTTTTAATAAAGCAAAAAATGATGCTACAAGAACATTAAATAAAGCAAAATCAGGCGCAACAAATATATTAAACAAGGCCAAAAATGAAGCATCTGGTTTAGTTAATAAAGCCAAAAATGAAGCTTCTGGTTTAGTTAATAAAGCAAAAAATGAAGCTTCTGGTTTAGTTAATAAAGCAAAAAATGAAGCTTCT
>MDSZ01213351.1_pt1 | contig 24416 bp, 25 predicted proteins | sample 811201 | NCBI WGS metagenome assembly MDSZ01 (sample SAMN05326647, study PRJNA326480) | marine metagenome | isolation source: seawater | place: Indian Ocean: North | collected 2010
ATAGACTTTAGATCTTCTTTTGGGTAAATAAGAGCTAATTCGTCTATTTTCTTTAATATTTCACTTTGTCTAGATTTATCAAAAAGATCCTTATCCATTCTTTTTTTTATCTTTCCTATTTCTAGAGAAAGATTCAAACGAGACTCTAGCAAAGATATTAATTCTGAATCAATTGAATCGATTTCTTCTCGAATAAATAATAAGGCTTTTTTATCATCCATATTTGGTCTCAAATGATCTCATAAAATCTACTAATGATTCAACTGATTCAATTGGTAAGGAATTATAAATGCTGGCTCTCATGCCTCCTACTGTTCTATGGCCTTTAAGATACTTCAGTCCTTGAGCACCGGCTTCTTCTAAAAAATTATTATCAAGATCTGGATTTGAAAGAGTGAATACAACATTGCAAATTGATCTTTGTTCTTTATTTACAGGGTTAATATAAAAATCTGAGCTATCAATGAGAGAGTATAAAGCATCAGACTTTTTAATACTTCTTTCTTCCATTTTTTTTATCCCGCCTTCTTTTATGTACCAATCAAACATTTTGCCTGCAACATACCAACCAAAAGTGTTAGGTGTATTAAGCATTGATTTCTCAGACGCATGTGCATCATACCTCAAAATATTTGGTAGCTTGGGATTTGATTTAGATATTAATTCTTTATTGGCTATAACTAATGTTATGCCTGCAGGGCCAAAATTCTTTTGAGCACATGCATAAATAAAATCGTATTTCGAAACATCTATATTTTCAGAAAAAAGACAAGATGACATATCTACAAAAATAGGACTTTTAAAACTAGGCTCATCTTTTATTTGAATGCCTTGTATAGTTTCATTCTTACAATAGTGAATAATAGATGAATTGCTTTTTATGTCCCATTCATTCAGATGGTCAATTTCTGTGAAATTATTTTTCTTGGAAGAAGTACAAATATTTAAATTACATAACTTGCTAGCTTCTTTTATTGCTTTTGATGACCAAGACCCAATCTCTGCATAATTTGCAACATTCCCTAAATAAGAGAAGTTAAGAGGTATCATAGAGAATTGAAGAGTTGCACCTCCTTGTAAAAAAAGCACATCATAATTCTTCGGAATCAATAACAAATCTCTAAGTGATTCTTCAGCTTTTTCAGCTATATCAATGAAAGTTTTATCTCTATGACTTATTTCGATAATAGAAGATCCTATATCTTTGTAATTTATAAGCTCATTCTTGATAGATTCTAAGACTTCAAGAGGTAGTGTAGCTGGGCCAGCACTAAAATTATGGACCCTAATCTTCTTCATCGAGACTTTCTTTAAAGCCTACAGCATCAACTAGTTTTTCACCCTCTCTCGTTGAAACTACTTTAACACCCTGTGTATTTCTGCCAATTACACTTATTTGATCAACTTGAGTTCTTATTAATGTGCCCTTGTTGCCAATTAACATTACTTCATCACCATCCAGCACTTGAACAGCTGCAACCATCATTCCATTTCTATCTGATGTATTTAATGCGATAACGCCCTTACCACCTCTTTTTTGGCCTCCAAATTCTGAAATATTCGTTCTCTTTCCATAACCATTTTCACTTAATGTTAGCAAGTTCGATTCTGGGTTTACTTTTATGATAGAAATTACTTTATCTTCTTTACCAATGTTCATTCCCTTAACGCCTCTCGTTGATCTACCCATTGGCCTAACATCCGTTTCTTTAAATCTTATTGCTTTACCTGATCTTGAAGCAAGACATACTTCGTCCTTACCATCCGTAATTATAGTTCCTATGAGTTTATCTTCCTCATCTAAATTTATAGCTTTTAGGCCTGGTGCATACCTTTTCTCAAATGCTGTAAGAGCTGTCTTTTTAACTACACCATTTTTTGTAGCCATGAGTATAAAATGTCCATCTTTATATTCTTCAACTGGTAGGAATGAAGTCACTCTTTCATCTTCATCAAGCGGCAGTACATTGGATATAGGTCTACCTTTAGCCGTTCTTCCCATAATTGGTAATTTATAAATCTCTAACCAATGAACCTTTCCTTTAGTTGTAAAGCAAAGCACTTGGACATGAGTATTCAAGACAAGTACTTGTTTTATGAAATCTTCATCCCTTAGTGCAGATGCAGTTTTGCCAACTCCACCTCTTCTTTGAGATCTATATTCTGCAAGTTGTTGGGTCTTTACAAATCCATTATTAGAAATAGTAAAAACCCTTTCTTCTTCTGGTATTAAGTCTGCATCATCTATTGTTATTCTTTTTTCTACAATTTCTGTTCGCCTTTCATCACCAAAATTTTCTTTGATCTCTATTAGTTCTTCTTTGACAACCTTAGTAAGTCTTTTTTCATTTGAGAGGATGTCTTGTAATTCTTTAATCTGTTTAACCAACTCTTCATATTCTTCATTTAATTTATCAGTTTCAAGAGCTGTAAGTCTGCTGAGCCTTAACTCTAGTATTGCTTTCGCTTGTACAAGTGAAAGCTTGTATTTAGTGCCCTTAATGCCAAATCCTTTTTCTAGGCCTTCTGGTTTACAAATATCTGGATCCGCTACTTTATCAAGTAATGGCTTAATTGTTTTTGCAGACCAGTCTCTTTCACAGAGCTTGTCTGCTGCTACTTTAGAATTTTCAGATTTCTTGATGATTTCAATGATTTCATCAATATTTGCAATAGCAACTATTAAACCTTCAACAACATGTCCTCTTTCTTTTGCTTGCTTTAATTCGTAGAGTGATCTATTTGTTATTACTTCCTTACGATGATCAAGAAAGATATTTAAAAGTTGCTCTAGGTTGCATAACTGAGGCTTATTATTAACCAGAACAACATTGTTTATTCCAAATACCTGCTCAAGTTGTGTGTTCTTGATTAAATTATTCAGTACTACTTCTGCTACTTCTCCTTTCTTTAATTCAATAACCACTCTCATGCCGTCTTTATCGGATTCATCTCTTATTTCACCTATGCCCTCAAGCTTCTTATCTTTAACTAACTCAGCAATTCTTTCCAACATTCTTGCCTTGTTAACCATAAAAGGAATTTCGGTAACAATTATTGCTTCTTTGTTCCCTTTAATTTGCTCAATAGTTGTTTTACCTCTTACATAAACTTTTCCCTGGCCAGTTTTATAAGCCTGCTCTATGCCATCTATTCCAGTAATTATTCCTCCAAGAGGAAAATCAGGACCCTTTACAATTTTAATTAGGTCATCAACAGTTGCTTCAGGATTGTCTAGTAGATGCAAACAGGCATCGATAACTTCTGTTAAGTTATGTGGCGGAATATTTGTTGCCATCCCGACTGCAATTCCAGATGAACCATTAACCAATAAATTTGGTATTCTTGTTGGCAAAACGTCAGGAATGTCTTCTGTGCCATCATAGTTTGGAGAATAAGTAACTGTTTCTTTTTCTATGTCAGCCAGAATTTGATCGGTAATCTTCTGCATTCTAATTTCTGTGTACCTCATAGCTGCTGCAGAATCACCATCAATGCTTCCAAAGTTCCCTTGACCTTCAATAAGTGGATATCTCAAAGAAAAATCTTGTGTCATCCTGACAATTGCATCATATACAGCACTGTCCCCATGAGGGTGATACTTACCAATTACATCGCCTACAACTCTTGCAGACTTTTTATTAGGTTTATTATGGGTATTGGAAAGCTTATGCATTGCATAGAGTATTCTTCTGTGAACAGGTTTCATTCCATCTCTTGCATCTGGTAATGCACGACCTATGATGACACTCATAGCATAGTCCAAATAGGACTTTTTAAGCTCGTCTTTTATGTCGACAGAAAGGACTTCTTTAGCAAACTCTTGCACTTAAATATTTTATCATTTTGGTGTAGCATTAAACAGTGAAAAAATTAATATTTGTACTAGCTTTTTTCCTTATATTTTGTCCTCAAAAATTGAATGCTCTTACTGACTGGACTACGCCTGATGAAATGGAAAAATATTATTCAGATGAATCAACGGAACTATATGTAATAACCTATTTCAACGGTCTTGGTGCTGGCCTTGTTCTTGGTAGTGATGATGAATGTGTACCAGACGATATAGCCTTCACTGGAGAGGAATATTATAGGATGTATAGACGTGAATACTTGAGAAATAAAGATCTCTATGACGAACTTTATGATTCATTTAATGCGATTCCTGCTGTTATAGTTCTACAAAGCGCCATTCAATATGAGTATCCATGTTAGGTGTGAAGAGAATAATATATCTACTAGCTTTTTTCCTTATATTTTGTCCTCAAAAATTAAATGCCGTAGGTGACTGGACTACACCTGATGAAATGGAAGAATTTTATTCAGATGAATCAACAAAACTTTTTGTTTACGTTTATTTATCTGGTCTTGTTACTGGCTCAACTTTTTGGAGTGATGATCTATGTATACCTGACAACATAGCTTACTCTGAAGATGTAGTTTTCAAGGGAGAACAATACTATTCAATATACAGAAATGAATATGTAAGAGAAGTAGATTTTTATCAGGGAATATTTGAAGAATATGGCTTTATTCCTCCAATTATTATTTTGAATAGGGGTATACAGTACGAATATCCATGTTAAAAATTCTTAGTAAAGATCCTACTCTTTAAATTCTGAGACTAATCTAGCAATGCTCTCCTTTGCGTCGCCAAATAACATTCGTGTATTTTCTTTAAAAAATAGTGGATTTTGAACACCGGCAAATCCTGATGACATTGATCTCTTCAATACAATTACTGTTTTAGCTCGATGTGTTTCAATAATTGGCATGCCATAGATAGGGCTTCCAGGCTTTTCTGTTGCTGATGGATTAACAACATCATTTGCACCTATAACTATTACAACATCAATTGTTTGCATCTTTGGATTTGTATCTTTTGGTTCAAATAAATCGTCATAAGAAACATTAGCTTCAGCCAATAAAACGTTCATGTGGCCCGGCATTCTGCCAGCAACTGGATGAATTCCATACGAAACCTCACATCCATTCTCTTCAAGAAGGTCGCCCAGTTCTTTTACAACATGCTGTGCTTGAGCAACTGCCATTCCATAACCTGGAACTATTAATACAGATCTTGCTGATTCTAGTATTAAATATGTATCTTCTGGTGATATAGGTTTTGTTTCACCACTTATTTCCTCACTTGATTTAGATTCACTCTTATAACCAACAAAGAAAATACTATATAAATCTCTATTCATAGATTTAGCCATAATTAACGTTAGAACAAGACCTGATGCGCCAACTAAACAACCTGCAACTATCAAAGCAGTATTTGAAAGAAGAATTCCTGCCAGCGCTGCTGCTATTCCTGACAGAGAGTTCAGTAATGAAATCACTACAGGCATATCTCCCCCACCAATTGGAACCACAAAAGCTAAACCAGCCAACAGAGAGATTATTAAAAATGCAATAAATGTTATCTCTATCAATTCGAAATTAAATACTAAAATTCCAAATGAATTCAAAACAACTTGCGCTATAGCTATGAGTACAAAGAAACATATAAATATCAGGAACCACCTAGATATGTTATTAACTATGGTACTTGTGCCTTTTAAGACTTCAGACAACTTAAAGAAAGCAATTAAACTGCCAGAAAAGGTAACTCCACCTATAAAAACTGTCATGTAAGTAATTATTAAGACTAAAGAAATGGTTGAATAATTATTGAATTCTGACCAAGCAAGAAAGAATGATGATAAGCCACCAAATCCATTAAATAGTGCTACCATTTCAGGGATTGATGTCATTTTTACCTTTAGAGCAAACAATGTACCTATTGCAGCACCAATCGCTATTGCTAGAAGAACTAGATAAGGGTCTACAACTTTTAAAAGAGTAATAATAACTGCGATTAACATTCCTATTGATGAAATAAGATTGCCTTTTGCAGCAGTATCCTCTTTACTCAACATCTTTAAACCAAAAATGAAAAGAATTGCTGCAAATATATAGCCTAAATCTTGTAATAAATTTAAATCCATCATTTCTTCTTGAACATTCTGAGCATTCTATTAGTAACTAAATAACCACCAAAGACATTTATGGATGCAAAAACAATTGCTGAAAATGCTAGAACGATTTGTAATGTACTTCCAGTATCAAGAGTTAGGGCACCAACCAAAGTAATACCACTTATTGCATTGGCTCCTGACATTAAAGGTGTATGTAAAGTGCTTGGTATTTTTGATATTAACTCTAGCCCCAAGAAGATTGCTAAAACTAATATAAAAAATAAAAGTAAAAATATTTCCATTAAAATTCCTTAACCATTTTTCCATTATTAACAATTAGAGCTGATCTTATTATTTCATCCTCCATATTAAGATTCATAACTTTATTTTCTGAGTCGTAAAAATCTAAAACAAAATTTATTAGATTATTGCTCAAAGAAAGAGAGGCATGATTAGCAACAAAGGATGGAAGATTTGAATGTCCTATGACTTTAACTCCATTAATAATTTCAACTGAATCAAGTTTTGATCCCTCTACGTTCCCACCTGACTCAACAGCCATATCAAAAATAACACTGCCCGGTTTCATCATTTTAATGGTATCTAAGTCAATAATTCTTGGAGCAGATTTACCAAATATCTGAGCAGTTGTAATAACTATATCTGACCTTCTACAAACATCTTTTTGAAGAGCTTTTTGTTTTTTTACTTGTTCTTCCGTAAGTTCTTTTGCATAACCTTGCTCTGTTTGTCCAGTATCACCGATATCAAGCTTTACGAATTTTGCACCTAAAGATTTCACTTGTTCTTCAACTATGGCTCTTGTATCAAATGCCTCTACTTTTGCACCAAGTCTTTTTGCGGTAGCAATAGCTTGTAGTCCAGCTACACCAACACCTATAACAAATACTGATGCTGGTCTTAAAGTTCCAGCAGCAGTCATCATCATAGGAAGTGCTGAATTTAAATTTTTTGCAGATTCAATAACTGCAACATAGCCTGCTAAATTTGACTGACTGCTAAGAACATCCATTTTTTGAGCTCTGGTAATTCTAGGCATGAATTCCATACTTATTGCCGAGATTTCTTGTTTAATAAAATAGTTAAATTGTTCTTTATTTGAAAAAGGCTCCAAGAGACCTAGAAGAATAGAACCTTTCTTCATAAGATGTATTTCTTCAGTTGTTATGGATGTTGAAGTAAACAGCAAATCAGAGGTCTTCAAACATTCTTCTCTTGTAAGAGCTTTTGCTCCTATTTTAGACATTTCTTCATCACTTATATCAATACCTTGACAAAGGCCACTTTCAAAAATAACTTCTATACCCATATCTAATATGGGTTTTATGCTTTCAGGATGAAGAGTGGTTCTTTTATCTCCTTTATTATTTGGTGCTATAGCCCCTAAAATCATAGAATTAAAATATTTATTTGGTTGTTAGATATACTTTAACTTATGAAAAACTTTGATCAACAAGAATTAGATAAATTTTCGCAATTAGCTGATGAGTGGTGGGATCCTAGTGGCAAATTTAAGCCATTACATTTAATTAATCCTTTGCGTGTAAGCTATATTGAAGAAAAGGTTTCACTACAAGATCTTAACGTCCTTGATATTGGTTGTGGAGGCGGAATACTATCTGAATCCCTTGCAAAAAAGGGAGCAAATGTTACTGCAATAGATTTAGCAGAAGCTCCCTTAGAAGTAGCAAAAATTAGACAAAAAAAATCTAAATTAGATATAAATTATGAAAAAAAGAGTACGACTGATTTAGTAAATGAAGGGCGAAGATATGATGTTATTACATGTCTAGAGATGTTAGAGCATGTTCCCAATCCTTCTGAAATTGTTATGGATTGCTCTGCTTTATGCAATAAAGGTGGACATTTATTTTTTTCTACAATTAATAGAAATTTAAAATCTTTTGTCTTTGCAATACTTGGAGCTGAGTATATTCTCAATATACTTCCCAAAGGTACGCATGAGTTTGAAAAATTAATCAAACCGTCAGAGTTAAAAAACTATGTTGATAGTGCAGAACTCGACTTTGCAGAAATAAAGGGTATGTCTTACATGCCCATTTTTGATATCGTAAAACTTACGGATGACTCATCTGTTAACTATATAGTCCATGCCAGAAAAAAATAGTGCAATCTTATTTGATTTAGATGGAACATTGCTGAACTCTGGTCTTACATTTCATAAGATTGTAAATCAACTCAAAAGAGAGCTTGGCCAAGAAGAGGTTCCATTTAAGGAAGTTAAAAAATTTTCATCTCGCGGTGCGAGCCTAATACTAAAAAATTGTTTTCCAGATATGGGTTCAAATGATCTTTTGGCCATAAAAAAATCATTTCTAGAAAATTACTACGAACAGATGTTGGATGATATTTGTCTTTATGAAGGAGTATCGAACCTAATTAATTTTCTTCAGGATAAAAGTATTGCTTGGGGAATTGTAACTAATAAATCTCAGCGTTATACATTACCAATAATTCAAAAACTTAGATGGAATGAATTAACAAATGCCATAATATGCCCTGAAGATATTTCTCAAACTAAACCAGATCCTGAAGGTATAACATTAGGCCTTAAGATTCTTAATGCATCAAATAAAAAATCATACTATGTCGGTGATCATGAGCGAGACATAGAAACTGGTAAAAATGCTAAAGTAAAAACCATTGCCTGCACATATGGTTTTTATGAGACAGATCCTCATTCCTGGAATGCAGACTTTATAATTAATAAACCTTTAGAATTAATTAACATAATTTAATGCGTGTACCAGATTTTCAACCAGCTCAAAATTTTCTCAAGGATAAAAATATTCTTATTACCGGAGCAGGTTCTGGTATTGGAAGGCAAGTTGCAAAAGATGTTGCAAAGATGGGAGCAAATCTTATTTTATTATCTAAAGATGTAAGGAAACTCTATTCTCTTCAGGATGAAATAATCTCAAATAATCTCTCTGAACCACTTGTAGTCGAACTAGATTTTTTAAAAGCCAAAGAAAAAGACTATAAGACTCTAGCTGAAAATCTTTATGAAAATTATGATGAACTTAATGGATTAGTTAATGTAGCAGGAATACTTGGGTATCTATCTCCTTTAATCCATACATCTCTTATGCAATTAAGAACAGTAATGCAGGTAAATTTTGAAAGCAACTTCTTAATCACTCAATTAGCTCTGCCATTATTACTTAAAGCTTCCAATCCATCTGTTATTTTTACTTCATCAGGAGTTGGGAGAAAAGCTAGAGCATTTTGGACAAGTTATTCAATTTCTAAGTTTGCTACAGAGGGTTTAATGCAAAGTTTGTCAGATGAGTACGAAAAAGAAATGCGTATAAATTCCTTTAATCCAGGACCTACTAGGACTTCAATGAGAGCCCAAGCTTTTCCTGCCGAGGATCCTATGTTGCTTAAAACTCCAGAAGAAGTATCAAAAGATTATTTATGGCTTCTTTCAGATGAATGCAAACAAACTGGTATTATGTTTGATTATAATGAATGAACTTATTGAAGCTTTAAAACAAGGTAAGGTAATAATTACTTTCAAAAAAATTGACACAGGCGATATTAGAATTATGCCATCAACCTTAAATCCTAAATTGATACCTGAAAATACATCTATAGCCAATATTTCATCTGAAAGTGAAACTATAATGGTTTGGTCACTTGATAAGAATGCTTGGCGGGATATTAGATCAAACACAATTATTGAATGGAGAAAGGAACTTGAGTAATTTTATTAAAACTTCTTTTTTATTTTTATTGCTTCTTCTTGCAGGCAATATTACAGCTAAAAGTTTTTCTGTAATGACGTTTAATGTTGAAAATATGTTTGATAATTTCGATGATCCTGATAAAGAAGATGAAACATACCTTCCTGTTTCAATGAAAACATCTCAAAAACATATTGATAAATGCAATACTCTTAGATACCAAAGATGGAGAGATGACTGTTTATACACAGACTGGAATAATGAGGTTATTGAATATAAGTTAAATGCAACTGTAGAAGTTATTCTTTCTTATGGCATGCATGGTCCAGATATTATTGGGTTTCAAGAAATAGAAAATATTAATATTCTCGAGAGGTTATTTAAGCTTTTAGAGTCACATGGATACAAATATTTCGCTTTGGTTGAAGGCAATGATAAGCGTGGGATAGATAATGCTTTTATTTCTAAATACAAAATTCTCGATACAAAATTGCATGAAATTAAATTTTCTGGTGGAACTAAAGATCAAATAGGTGATACGAGGCCAATTCTTGAAGGTATATTTGAATTAGATGAATATGAGATTTCAATATTTAATGTCCATTTTCCTGCTCCTTATAATCCTAGGTTTATGAGGGAAGATGCTTTTAATACTCTTAATGAAATTTCCAACAACAATTCACGAGTTAATATTGCTCTAGGAGATTTCAATGTAACTTCTGCTGAAGATGCTGAAGCAAACTTATACGGAGATTTTAATGCAGGATGGTATATTTCGCATTTGGATCAATGTATTAAATGTGTAGGAACTAATTATTATTTCCAAGAAGATAGATGGTCATTTTTAGATGCAGTAATGCTAAAAAAGAATAGAGATTCTAAATTTGTTGATAACAGTGTAGTAATTATTACTGCTGATATTCATACCAGAGATGATGGAAGCCCACTTCGGTTCAATGCGGAGGGACTTTATGGTGTTTCGGATCATTTTCCTGTAGTCGCAGAAGTAGAAATCTACTGAACTTTTAACAAATTTTTTAATTTCTTAACTTCATTTTTTGAGAATTTTTTCCAACCACCTGGCTTGAGATTATCTGGCATAAAAATTGGTCCATATCGTAATCTAATCAAACGATTTACTGTTAGTTTTTGTGAACTCCAAATTTTTCTTACTTCTCTATTTTTTCCTGTGAATAAACAAACGTAAAACCAATGATTCTTTGATTTTGCAGTCTTTTTTACTGCTACCACATCAGAAAATGAGGATTTTTCTCCATTAATATTTACACCCTTTATAACATTTTCTATCTTCCTATCACTCATATCGCCATATACTCTACAAAGATATTCTCGATCTATATTGCTGCTCGGATGAGATAGAAAATTTACAAAGTCTCCGTTATTTGAAAATACAAGCAGTCCAGAAGTATTAACATCGAGCCTTCCAACCATGATCCATTTACCTTTTTTTCTGGGGGGAAGGTGACTAAAAACACTATCATTCTTTTCAGTTGCTACATTGGAGCAAACTTGTCCAGTTGGCTTGTGGTATATCAGAACTTCGGTTTCAGGATTAAGTTCAACAATATGGTCTTCACCATTTATTGTAAGAACATCATTTTCCTTTACACAATCACTATACTTAGTCTTCTTTCCATTAAGTAGTATTGTTTTTTCTTTAAATAAATTCTCAATATTTCTCCTAGAGGCAAGTCCAATATTGGCTAAATATTTTGAAAGCTTTTCACTGAGATTTTGGAGCTTCTTGCTCAATTGAATCATCCTGTAATGTTAGTTCTGGTGATATATTTTCAATCTCAGGCAAATCTGGCAGTACCGGCAACTCATCTAAATTTTTCATTGAGAAATCATCTAGAAATTTCTGGGTTGTAACAAATAATGCTGGTTTTCCAGGCACATCTCTATAGCCTTTAATCTTTATCCAGCCCTGATCAATTAATAATCTGATAATATTTGTTGCTACATTTACACCTCTAATATCTTCAATATCTCCTCTTGTAACTGGCTGCATATAAGCAATTATTGAAAGCGTTTCTAATGTTGCTTTTGAAAGTCTAAGAGGCTTTACTTCCCATAACCTTGCTATATCTTCTGATGACTCCTGTACAAGCTGAATTCTATAACCACTAGAGACCTCAACAAGGTCATATGCTTTATCTTTATAATCATCTTTAAGTTTTTGAATTGAATTTATTGCTTTAGATTGATCTTCTTTAGTTGTGATATTTAATAGTTCATATATATCATCTATTTTAAGAGGTCTATTAGAAGCAAGAAAAAGTGCTTCAATCCTTTCTTTAATTTCCATTAATGTAAAACCTCCTCTGAGTTTTTGAAATAAATTTCACCAAACTGTTCAGCCTGGACTATTTCTACATATCCTTTTCTATTTAATTCTAATGCTGCTGAAAGTATCACAGATACTGCTAGCCTTGACTCTCCTTTAAGGATTAATTCAGGTAACGAAACAAAATCTTTTTCTTTTAAACTATCAAGCAAAAGTTTTGACTTTGATTCTACTGTGATGTTTTCAAGTGTAACTTTATGACTAGTAAGACGAACCATTTCATCCAATATATTTCTTAAAGCAAAAGATAGATCATTCTTGTCATAATTAACCTTTGCTTTTGGTAGTTGAAATTCAGGTAACCTTGCAGATGCTGGAAATATATCTCTATCCACTCTAGGCAATTGATCTAATTCTATGGAAGCCTCTTTAAATCTTTTATATTCTTGCAACCTTCTTATTAATTCAGCTTTTGGATCAGAGTGGTCCTCTTCTTCTTCCTCTTCCCTAGGCAATAATATCCTAGATTTCACTTCAGCAAGATATGCTGCCATAGCCAGATAATCTCCAGCCAATTCATATTCAAAATCATCCATCATTTCAATGTAAGCAATATATTGATCGGTAATCTCAACTAAGTTAACCTCAAGAATATCAAGATTTTTTCTTTGTATTAGATAAAGTAGAAAATCCATTGGACCTGAGAAGACATCCAAAAGTAAAAGTAATGCTCTTGGAGGCACATAAAGATTCTCAGGAAGTTGATCTATTGTAGATCCCTTAACTTTAGGAAGAAGTATTTCGGTAGCTGCTTGCATACACTAGATATTGTATATAAAAATTAAATTAAATACTAAATATTGTGTTTTCTCCAATGGTGATTTTTTTCTTCAATATCTTATACCCTATGAGAGAAAGTTATAGCTTAATAATGTAAAATTGTCTGTTCGACAACTTAAAGATTACTATGTATATAACAGATAATAGCAGAATACTTTCACGCGAGGAGTTGCCTACTCCTGAAGAAGTAATAAATGAGATTCCATTAGATAAAGAATCTTCAAAGTTAATATTTGGTGCTAGAAGAAATATAAGCAGAATATTACATGGTCTAGATGACAGAATAGTGGCAGTAGTTGGTCCTTGTTCTATACATGATCCTTCTTCAGCGATTGAATATGCAGAGCTTCTTAAAGATTTATCAAATGAAATTGAAAATGAGGTTTTAGTTGTAATGAGAGTTTATTTTGAAAAGCCAAGAACTACTATTGGCTGGAAAGGTCTAATTAACGATCCTAGATTAGATAATTCTTTCAAAATTAATGAAGGGTTAAGAATTGCGCGAAAATTACTTAAAGATATTGCTAATATTGGATTACCTACAGGAACAGAATTTTTAGATTTAATTTCGCCACAATACATATCAGATTTAGTTAGTTGGGGTGCTATTGGTGCTAGAACTGCTGAAAGTCAAGTTCATAGAGAGCTAACATCTGGACTATCTTGTCCAATGGGTATTAAAAATTCAACAAATGGAGATCTAAAAGTTGCAATAGATGCAATTAAATCTGCTAAATATCAGCATGTTTTTCTGGGAACAACAAAAAAAGGAAAGGTGGCAATTTTCAAAACCTCAGGGAATGATGATACACATATCATTCTTCGTGGCGGCAAGAAACCAAATTATGAGCCATCAGATATTGATGAATGTATATTGCAACTAGAAAGTGAAGAAATTAATAAGAATCTTATGGTCGATTTTAGTCATGGGAACAGTATGAAAAATCATGAAAATCAAGAGATCGTATGCAATTCTATTTCTAGACAGATAAAAAATGGTAATAAAAGCATTACTGGAGTAATGATAGAAAGCAATCTTAAAGAAGGCAATCAAAAAATGTCAGCAAATCTTGAGTATGGGAAAAGTATTACGGACTCATGTATTTCTTGGGAAAAAACTATAGAACTTCTGCAGTTAATAGCTGAATCAGTAAAAGAAAGGAGGTCCATTGAAAAAAAGCTTTAAATTTGAAAAAGAGATAGCAGAATCAATAGGTGTTGAGTCTGCAATATTGCTAAGTTGGATAAGAGAAAAAAACGATGAAGCTATTAAAATAGCTGAGACTAAAAGTGAGTTTACGTTTTGGTCTGAAAAAGATCTTATGTCTTTTTTAATGAAGCTAGAACAGCAAAATTTAATAGGATTAAATATCAATAAAAAAATTATTTACAAAACAAAAAAAAATAATAACAACATTCAGATAAATAAAGTTCATAAGAAATCTTCAATTAGTAAGAACTGGAATCCTTCCGAAGATGCTATTGAAATTTTAACTAGAGCTGGTATAGATCAAGAATTTTTAGAAAATTTAATTCCTGAATTTATCATCTATTGGATAGAGAGATCTGATGTCTTAATTTCTTATAATTCTAAATTTATAGAGCATGCAAGATTAAAATGGGCTCAACATACAGCTGAAATTCAAACTCGAAAAGTTCCATCAGTTATTACTGATGATTGGCAACCATCACAAGATTGTTTAGATATAATTGCAATGGCAGATATCGACAATAATTTTATAATGGAGTCTTTGCCTGAATTCAGGCTTTATTGGAAAGAAGATGGCCGTTCATCTGTTTCATGGGACAGTAAATTTATTAGTTTTATAAAGAAGAGGGCTAGTTTTTTTGATAGTTCATTGTCAAATCAAAACAAAGCATCTTTCAACTGGTATAATCCATATGAAGAAGATAAGAAACAATTAAAATCTAATAAACAAACAGTTGGACAATTAAGAAAAAAACATAATATTTAAATACAAATGAATAAGAAAAATATAAGAGCTTCTTTAGTAATACTTTTTATAGCAATAGCCTGGATGATTTCAGGTTATTTTGCTCCAGGTGACCCTGAGATTTATGAACCTGAACAAAAAAATCAGAAAGTAATAACAATTAATTCGATTGCACAAGACTTTAGCGTTCCTATAACGGTTAAAGGAGAATCTCAAGCTTTTTCAAAAGTGGATATAAAAGCTCAAACGTCTGAAAAAGTTTTAAAGATTAACTTCTTGGATGGTGATTTCGTTCAAAAAGGGCAAGTTATATGTGAACTTGATTCCGGGCAAAGAAGAGCCAACTTTAAAAAAGCAGAAATTGATTATAACTCTACTAAAGAGCTAAATAATAAAGGACTAGCTTCTGAATCTGCGCTAGTTACTGCAGAAACTATTTATGAAACCGCTAAAATTGAATTAAACAGAACAAAAATTGTTGCGCCCTTTGATGGTTTTGTAGAAAATCTAGCTAAAGAGGGTCAATTAATTCAAAATGGCCAGATGTGCGCTTCGATAGTCTCTTTATCGCCACTTAAAATTACTGGAAATGTCTCAGAATTAGTAGTTGGAAAGATTAAAAAGGGTCAAAGAGCTGAGGTTAAATTTATTTCAGGTGAAAAGTTCGAGTCTGTGGTTTCTTTTGTAAGTTCAACAGCTGATATTCAAACAAGAACATTCAAAGTGGAAAGTACATTAAATAATGCTGATTATTCTATTAAAGATGGCTTAACAGGTGAATTGATAATATACACTGATCCAGTTAAAGCTCATTTTGTTCCGACCTCAGCATTCCTATTGGCAGAAGATGGTAATGTAGCTTTAGCAGAAGTAGTAGATGGGAAAATCAATATAGTAGTTGTACAGATTCTCATTGATACTACTGAAGGAGCTTGGGTTACCGGATTACCTGAAGAATCAAGAATTGTCGTAAGTGGTCAAGGTTTTGTAAATTTAGGCGAAGAAGTTGATTTTATAGAGAGATAGATGGGTATAGTATCAACGGCAGTATCAAAATTCAGGACTACAATCTTGATAATGATTTTCCTCATAATTATGGGTCTTCTTGGGCGTTCAGCAATGCCAATAGCTTCAAATCCAAATATTACTTTTCCTTGGGTAACAGTTTCGGTATTTCTTGAAGGAGCATCGCCAGAAGATATGGCTAGATTAGTAGCTAAGCCAATCGAAAATAGATTTATGAAACTTGAAGGCAAAGAGGAAATAAGGTCAACTAACTCAGCAAGTTTTACAGTGGTTCAAGTTCAATATGATGTTGATTATGATATTGATCAAGCTATTTTAGATGTTGAAAGAGCGGTTAATGAGATTAGAAATCAATTACCTCCTGAAGCAGAAGATCCACGTGTAAGTGAAGCTAGAGCTGATCAAGATTTCCCAATACTATCTTATAGTCTTTATGGTTTTTCTGATTTAAGATCTGGATATTTTATTGCTAAAGATATTCAAGAAAGGTTTGAAAAAATTCCTGGTATTTTAACTGTTGAAATCGGTGGTGTCCCTGAAGAGCTTTTAGAAGTTGAAGTTTCAAAATCTAAATTAGAAAGCTTAGGAGTAAGTCTTGCTGAAATAGGAAATGCCGTAAGATTCAATAATGTTCTAATTCCAGCTGGCTTTCAAGATACTGGTTCTGGAAAATTTGCAGTTGAAATTCCAAGTTTATTTGAAACAAGAGAAGATGTTTACAACCTTCCTATAAAATCTTCAGGATCAAAGGTTGTAAAACTCGGTGATGTTGCAGAAATTAAAAGAACATTCAAAGATCCAACCAATTTCTCAAGAGTGAATGGGTATGATGCTATATCAATTTCAATTAGTAAAAGAGTTGGTTTTAATGAGTTAGATATAGCTAATAAAGTTAAAGCAGAGGTTGAGCAGATTCGTCAGGATTATCCAGATAATCTTAGTATTACACCTAGCCTTGATACAACAAGATTTGCTGATGACATGGTTAATGAGCTTCAAGGCAATATCATTACAGCCGTTATACTTGTGATGATTTTAGTTGTAGCTACTCTAGGCTTAAGAAATGGACTTATTGTTGGTATTGCTATTCCTTTTTCCTTTCTTGTTACATTTGGAGTTCTTCATTATTTCCTAGGATATGAATTTAATTTCTTAGTAATGTTTGGGATGCTCCTTGGATTAGGGATGTTGATTGATGGTGGTATAGTAATAGTTGAATACGCTGATAAGCTTATTGATGCAGGGCAAGACAGAAAAGAAGCTTACGAGAATGCAGCAAAAAGAATGTTTGCGCCAGTTTTTGCTTCTGTCCTGACAACACTTGCTGCCTTTTCGCCTCTTATGATTTGGCCAGGAATATCAGGAAAGTTTATGAGATACCTTCCAATTACTGTCTTCGTTGTATTAGCTGCATCACTGGCATATGCTTTAATATTTGCTCCAGTAATAGGATCCCTTTTGGGGAGAAGAAAGGGAGATTCTGACAAAGTTAATGATAGCGATGATACATTTCTTAAAAGAAATTATAAAAAAGCTATCAATTTTGCAGTTAAGAATCCTCTTGAAACAATAAGTTATACATTCTTAAGCATGTTCTTGATTTTAGGAAGTATTGTTCCAAATTACAGTAAAGGCTGGATATATTTTCCTAACGTTGAGCCGTGGCTTATAACTGCAAATATTCAAGCAAGAGGCAACCTATCTCCTTATGAATCAAGAGAAATAGCTACTGATGTTGAAAGCAGACTCATCAATGTAAAGGGTGTTGATAGTTTGTTCATTGATGTAAGAAATTCAAGTTTTGGTGGTGGAGATGGAATAGGAAGAGGTTATATAGTTGTTGAAGACCCAAAAACACTAGACATATCAGGTTGGGAAGTGTTGGCACTTGCAAGAAGTGCAATGGATGATATTGGTGGATATAAAATGAATATTAGAGAGGTTCAAGAAGGTCCTGGACAATTTACAGCTCCAGTAGAGATACAATTATTTAGTGAAAATCTCGAATTGATAGAACGAAAAACTAAAGAACTAAGAGAATGGGTTGAAGAGAATATAGAGGGCTTTACTGGAATAGCAGATACCCTTCCTAAATATAAAATCGAATGGAAATTAGATGTTGATAAAGAAAGAGCCTTTCAATCAGGGATTAGTCTATTTGATATTGGCTCCGCTGTCCAAATGGTGACTTCAGGGATTAAATTGGGAGAATACAGACCTGATGATTCTAATGAGGAAATCGATATACGGGCAAGATTTTCCAAAGATAAAAGGACATTATCAAGCTTAGATGAAATAACAGTTAATTCAAGAAATGGAGCAGTTCCTGTTTCAAGCTTTGTAAACGTTGAAGCAAGACCTAATGCTACCAGCCTCGTCAGGCGAGATGGTAAATTCTTTCACGAAATTAGTGCAATTAATAAACCAGGTTATAACTTAAATGCTGAAATGGAAAAAGTCCAAGATTGGATGGATGAAACCAACTTTATCGAGCCTGGCATGGAAGTTAAATTTGGAGGCTTAGTTCAAAGAGGTGACGAAGCTACAAACTTTTTAATCACTGCATTCTATGGTGCTCTGTTCTTGATGTTTATTATTTTAGTTACCCAATTTAATAGCATTACACAACCAATAGTTATATTAATTTCAGTTCTATTTTCGACTGCAGGAGTATTTCTTGGTCTAACAATTACCGGATCCGAACCTTCAACAATAATGGTTGGAACAGCTTTAGTTGGCCTAGCTGGCATTGTCGTCAACAATAATATTGTATTAATAGATACTTTTAATAAAATGAAACAAGATTTTCCTGATAAACCAGTTCAGGAATTAATTGCTGAAACCTGCATTAGGCGATTAAGGCCAGTTCTTCTTACAACAGTTACAACAATATTTGGTCTAATATTTTTAGCTTCAGGTTACAGCATTGATGTTGTTAATAGAGAAATTTTTGAAGGTACATCAACAGTAAAATGGTATCAAGTGTTTGGAATTGCCATTTGTTCTGGCTTAGGGTTTAGTACAATAATTACATTACTTGTAACTCCGTCATTTTTAATGGTTCTAGAGAACATTCGTGAAAGCAGAGAGAAGGCAAGATCTTTCTTTAGTTCGATTCCAAAGAAAATAGGATTCTGATATGGCAAAATTTGAAGATTCTATAAAAGAATTAGAAAAGATAGTTAAGGTCTTAGAAAATGGCGAACCAAGCCTAGATGAATCATTAAAAAAATTTGAAGATGGAATTTCCTTAATTAAAGTTTGTCAAAAAGAACTAGAATCTGCTGAAAATAAAATAAAAGAACTAACTGAAGATGGCGAAATCAAACCTTACATCGAAAAGAAACCTGAGTAAGCATAATTTTGAGTCTACACTCCAACAGAGAGTAAATGAGAAAATCTCAAAGTATGTCATCAATAGCAATGAGATTGATAAATCTATGCGTTATGCTCTCGCAAATCCCGGAAAACGAGTTCGCCCCTTACTTTGTTATCTTGTAGGAGATGCGCTGAACTTAGATTTAAAAATTTTAGATGGGACTGCTTCTGCAATTGAAATAATTCATACATATTCATTAGTACATGATGATCTTCCTTGTATGGATAATGATGACTTAAGAAGAGGAAAGCCCACCCTACACGTAAAATACTCTGAATCAACAGCTGTATTAGCTGGAGATGCAATGGCTTCACTAGCTATAGATATAATTTTGCAAGATAAAAAATTAAACAGTGATCTTAAAGTAGAGTTATTGAAGTTACTAATGAAAACAATTGGTCCTGAAGGTATGATTTTAGGACAAATTCAAGATATTAGTTTTGAAAATCAAAGTGTTACTGAGAAACAAATTATAAAAATGAATGAATTAAAAACCGGTGCACTGGTTGAATTCAGTATGCTTGCTCCAGTTATTATTGCTGGAAAAAAAATATCTAAATGGAAAGAAATAGCTAAAAGAATAGGCATAACATTCCAGTTGATTGATGATTTATTAGATATTCAAGAATCCAAAGAGAGTCTGGGTAAAGCTGCCAATAAGGATAAGAAAAAAAATAAAAAAAATTATCCGATATGTTTTGGGGTTAATAAAACAAGGTCTAAGATCGAAAATTATCAAAACGAAGTAGAAATATTGCTTAACGATATGAAGCTAAGCAGTCATCCTATTTCAATTTATATCAATAAACTTTTTTATAGGCAAAGATAGTGAAAATTTTTAATGATTTTCCAATTGCAGTACCTGTTACAAATCTTTTGGATAATATTAAGTCTCCTAAAGACCTTAAAAAACTATCAATCGAAGAGCTTATAACCTTAGCAGATGAGCTGAGAGAATTTTTGCTTTATTCTGTAAGGCAGTCTGGCGGACACTTTGGTGCTGGATTGGGAGCAATAGAAATAACTATAGCTTTGCATTATCTATTAGATCTTCCATCTGATAAGATCGTTTGGGATACAGGTCATCAGGCTTATCCTCATAAAATTTTGACTGGCAGAAAAGATAAGATGCATCTTATCCGAAAAATTGATGGACTTGCTGCATTTCCATCAATCAATGAGTCAATATATGATGCGATGAGTGTAGGTCACTCTAGCACTTCAATTAGTGCTGCTCTAGGCATGAATGAAGCCTCTAAACATCAAGAAAATAATAAAAACATTTTTTCAGTTATTGGAGATGGTGCGATGACAGCTGGAATTGCATTTGAAGCTATGATGCATGCTGGTCATTTGAATAATAATTTAAAGATTATTCTAAATGATAATGATATGTCTATATCCAAAAATAAAGGAGGGCTTTCAGATTATCTTGCAAAAATATGGGCTTCAAAATCATATAAAGTGCTTAAATCCAGTGGTAAAAAAGTTCTCAAAAATTTACCTTATGGACTTCATATTACACGAAACATTAAAGATGGATTAAAGTCTGCTGTGATGCCAGGTAATTTATTTGAAGATTTGGGTCTACACTATATAGGGCCAATCGATGGGCATGATATACCTCTATTAATCAAGACAATTAAACGAATGATTGAAAAAAATGAACCGTATCTCTTACATGTAATTACTAAAAAAGGTGCGGGTTTCCAACCAGCTGAAAATGAAAGGATCAAATTTCATGCCATTTCAAAGATTGAGAACACTCCTGCTCCAAAGAAAGCTAGATTCCAGGATATTTTTGGTGATTGGTTATGCGACAAAGCAAGAAAAGACAATAAATTAGTTGCTATTACACCTGCAATGAAAGAAGGTTCAGGTATGGTTAATTTTGAAAAGGAATTTCCTGAAAGATTTTATGATGTTGCTATCGCAGAACAGCATGCGGTTACATTCAGTGCAGGGTTGGCTTTAGAAAAAATGAAACCTGTTGTAGCAATATATTCAACTTTTCTCCAAAGGGCTTATGATCAATTAATTCATGATGTTTGTCTTGAAAATTTAGATGTGACATTTGCGTTAGATAGAGCTGGTGTAGTCGGAGAAGATGGGCCTACGCACACTGGAAGTTTTGACATTGCGTTTATGAGGACTATACCTAACATGGTAATAGCAACACCATCAGATGAAAATGAAATGTGGCATCTCTTAAATTCTTGCTATGAACACAAGGGTCCTGCAGCTGTTCGGTATCCAAGGGGCTCTGGTACAGGTACAGTTATTGAAGATAAAAATAGTAAAGCTGAAATTGGTAAAGCAAAAAAAATCATTGATGGAAAAAATTTATGTATTTTAAATTTTGGGGTACTTTTACATAGAGTCGAATCTTTAGCAAAAAATAATAATTTTGGACTCTATGATATGAGATTTGTTAAGCCTATTGATGTGGATGTTTTAAAAGAAATAGCTATTAAATATGATCGAATTGTCACATTAGAGGATCATACAATTATTGGTGGTGCTGGAAGTTGTATTTCAGAGCATTTTAGTATGATTGGTGTGAATAAAAAAATTCTACATATTGGGCTTAATGATGAATTCCCCAAACATGGATCAAGAGATGAAATCCTACAACTTAATGGCCTAGATATAGAGTCTATAAATAATAAGGTTTTAAATTTTTCTAAATAGATCCAAAAGAATCCCAACCTTTATTTTCAAACTTAATTTCTTTTTTATCATTATCAAATATTTTTAAGTCTGAGCCCTTTTCTATCCGGCCTATTAACTTTATGGAAGACTTTAGAGAAAGTATTTTTTCTTTATTTCTTTCTTTTGCAGTGAAACATAGAACATAATCATCTCCTGCAACTAAATCATCCTTGTCTGTTATAAACATTTCTCTATTTAAGTTGATTACTGCTCCCACTTCTGAAGAATCACAAATTCTTTTTAAATCGATTAGCAAACCGTCAGAAACATCAATACATGAAGTTGCCAAAGGCGCTAATTCTTGAACTAAATTTAATGGTAACTTTGGTTTTAAATAATGATTTAATTCACTATTGCCATTTTTTTTATAATCGATAAAACCTTTTTTTCCTCTTCCAAGAGTGTTTGATATAAATATTAAATCTCCAACATTTGCGCCAGTTCTTTTAAGTAAATTCTTATTCGCGTGACCGAAAACAGTAACACTAATATTTAATTCTCCTCTAGTTAGATCGCCTCCAAGCAGATTTAGCTCATATTCAGTATTAAGATCTTTCAAACCTTTAGAAAAATTATTAAACCAACTATCCTTTGGTTCTGGGTGAGTAATTCCAAGCAAATACGCTTTTGGTGTACCTCCCATAGCAAAAACGTCTGAAATTGCTATTGCAACAGAACGGTAAGCTACGAAATAAGGATCTAATTCTTCTGGAAAATGTACTCCACTAACAGATATGTCTTTTGATGTAATTAAACATTCATTAGACTCTATTACTGCACAATCATCGCCTATTCCTATTGGATATTCGGACGATTTAAAAGATAGATTATTTAAATATTTTTCAATGAAATATTGTTCTTTTTCCACTAGGAAGGGTATCTTTCTAGCAGCCCAGCTGCCCCCATACCACCACCAACGCACATAGTAACCACACCAAATTGTTTATCACGATTCTGAAGTTCTCTAATTATATGTCCTGTTAGCCTTGAACCTGTCATTCCATATGGATGACCAATAGAAATAGATCCGCCATCAACATTTAATTTCTCCATTGAAAGGCCAAGCTCATCTCTGCAATAAACCACCTGAACAGCAAATGCTTCATTAAGTTCCCATAGATCAATATCTTCAATACCTAATTTATAACTTTCTAGAAGTTTGGGAATAGCAAAAACAGGTCCGATTCCCATTTCATCTGGCTTACATCCAACTGTAGTAAAGCCTCTAAAATACGCTTTTGGTTTTAGTCCCAATTCAAGAGCTTTATCTTCAGACATAACTAGTGTAACTGATGCGCCATCTGATAATTGTGATGAATTCCCTGCTGTGACACTGCCATTTTCTGGATCAAATACTGGATTTAATGCTGATAATCCATCTAAAGTTGTTGTTGGTCGATTACATTCATCTTTAACACATTCAGCATCAACAACTTTCTGCTCTCCAGTTTCTTTATTAGTTAATAACATCTGAGTTTTCATTGGAATAATTTCATCATCATATCTTCCTGCCTCTTGTGCTTGAGCTGTTCTTATTTGACTTTGAAGAGAGTATTCATCTTGTGATTCTCTACTTACGCTATACCTCTTTGCTACCACCTCAGCAGTTTGTCCCATAGGGAAATAAATACCAGGTTCATTTTGATTAATTTTATCGTTAACGAAACCATTCATATTCATAACAGGTTGTACTTGGCTGATTTGTTCAACACCACCTGCCATAATAGTATCGTAACCTCCTGCCATGATCTGACCAGCGGCCATAGAAATTGTTTGTAGTCCTGATGAACAATATCTATTTACCGTTGTGCCGCTTGTAGTTAATGGTAATTTAGATAGCACTACTGCGTTTCTACCAATATTATGTCCAGTTGGCCCTTCAGGATTTCCACACCCCATTATTATATCTTCAACTGCATCTGCAGGAATATTAGGGTTTCTGTCGAGTAAAGCATCTATGCAGTGGGCAACCATATCGTCACCTCTTGTCATATTTAAAGTTCCCCTAAATGATTTGGCTAGACCTGTTCTTACACTATCTACAATCACAACATTTTTCATTATTTACCTCCGGAAATGCTTATTCTAACTCGTTTTTACTATTATTTAAATGAAGTTTTTTATACCATGATGGAATAACATCTATACCAAGCTTTTTGGCTCTTTTTAACAAAAAGGGAATGGTAATTGGAGAAAAGGGTAAAACCAATAATATACCGAAACCAGCACCTTTTAGAATCTCTCTCAATTGTTTATTTGCAAGGTCAAGATAAAACTTATTATCAGTTTCAAGATATAGAGACAAATTATCTAACATCTCCTTATTAGCCTCATTTTCTTCTTTTAAAGCACTAATAAGATTTTCAAGATATTTGTTAGCAGATTTAAATTTCATACTCTAATAAAAAACCTCCGCCGAAGCGGAGGTTTTATTTTAATTAATTTCTTATTTTTTAGAAGTTATATTGAATTGATATGCCACCATTCATTGGTTCTTGCATA
>MDSZ01095472.1_pt1 | contig 24393 bp, 30 predicted proteins | sample 811201 | NCBI WGS metagenome assembly MDSZ01 (sample SAMN05326647, study PRJNA326480) | marine metagenome | isolation source: seawater | place: Indian Ocean: North | collected 2010
CATAGTACCTACGTGTTCATCGCAATATTCTGCAGATGGCTTAAAAGGCCCAAGCAGTTTAAATTTTGTAGGATCATTTATTTCTTTGTTATATTCAATATGTTCCATAAACATATCGCTAAGCCTAAAATCAACACATGCAGGATTTATCATATTTTGTAAATTTGGATTTGACCAATTTTTTCTTAATTGATATATTGGTGTAGTTACAAAAAGTTTATCGCCCATAGTAATATAGTAATCTCTTGGAGTTAGGCAGGGTTTAGGTAAGCCTTGTATTTCATCCGGATGTCCTAAGTGGGGTGATGTCAAATGCGAAAGTTCTTCAACTCTATCTAGTCTATCATGTCCTGCAACATTATCAGGCATTTGCACAACATCAACGCCTAGGTCTTCTAAAGTTTTTTTAATACCGGCTAAATCTTCTTTTGTTTCATATAGTATCTTTTGTAACATATCTCTAAGTTCAGGATCTTTTACATCATCAAACATATCTGGTTGCCAGCAATCTCCTAATATAACTTGACGTAAAGGATCCCAACCATTCCAAGCGTTTACTTTATTAATTCTATATTTCATTTAATGGTCCTAGCACTTCATAGCCTTTTATTTGTGCCTTATATTCAGAGTGAAATCCTAAATAATAATTTACAAATCCCCTTGCTTTATAAATGGCACATTCATTACGTAAACTCTTTATACCTAAGTGTAATTTAGGATTTTTGTAATCCCAGGCAAATTGATAACATTCTGCATTTCTATCATCATATATAGATATCATACTCCAAGCTACAAGTTTACCTTCATCAAAATATCCCATTATTTCATTGTCTGTATATTCACAGTCATGGATAGGCATAAAACTTTTAAACTTTTTGTATCTAGCATATTTGTAATATATTTCGTTTAATTCTGGAATGTTTATATCTGTAAGTATTTTAGAATCTTTGTAAGGTTTATAATTTGTTTTTTTTAAATTTATTTTTGTAAAATATATATCCTCCACTATGTTCTCCATTCAACTACATCTTCTAAATTTTGTTTTGACCAATTTTTATAATATCCTTGTTTGCGTAAAATTTTACTTGCTTTATTTAATTTACTTAGTCTTTGTATAAGGACAATGCCGCACAATCCAAAGTTCATTTGTACGCCGTTTACTATTTCTACATCATTTGGATGGTCTTCTAAACTTACAATATCTTTAGGCATAGAATATTCGTTTAGCTCTTCTATATCTTTTGATAATTGTTCAGTTGTAATGATCTTTTCGTCAAAGTATACGCATACAACTTCATAGTCATCAGACCAGTTGTCACAAACATCTTTGACTGTGTTTTTGACAGTTGTAGTTTGTATAAAATTTATTTTGTTGGTAATTAGTGCTTGTTTAGCAAAAGGACAAGGTATATGTTCTAAGGTTGAATGGTGTTGTGATACAAAATTTAGTATCCACTGTTTAATTTTTTCAACCACATCTTATATACCAGCAAGTTTAAGTACGTCTTGTAAACCTTCTGTCTTTTTGAAAGGTTTACCAAATGGATCTGTTAGAGGACTACCATCTTGATCTTTGTGGTCTTCGCCTTTACTCATTCTTTTAAGTTTGTTGCGTGATTCAGCATTACGTGCTTGTTTTTCAGTTGAATACACTTTGCCTTTGTACTCCCAGCCGCCATCAACTTTTTTGTAATGATATCTGCCGTAACCTTCTAAAACATGATCTTCAAAAGCAGTATCAAACTCTTTTTGTTTATGGCCTGCTGTTAATGTAGTCAATCTTTCCATAAATTGCTTTGATGGCTCTATAAACTGTTCTCCGTAATCTTTTTCAACTGCTGTTAGTATTGCTGTCTCACCTTTAGGAAAATTATTTGTTTCTCTATCAAACATTGACATAATAAATTCTGTAACAGGTATTTGTGGCTTTTCAGGTTCAACTTCTATATTACCAAATTGACCCATTGCTTTTTCAAATGTATCATCTATTTCTTCATCGTAATTTGTAAAACCGCTCGGCATACCTCTTGTTGCTCCGTCTGGACCGCCGCCCATAAAGTAAGGCATTTTTATTACCATACCCGGCATAATCATTGACGGGTCTTTGATATCTGGATTAAGTTCCATGATAGATTCAATTGCATCTTTCATTGAATGCCCTTGGAAGTTCTCGTATTTAAATTTTTTGTAAATGCGATACATGTTATCGCCTTCTTTAACTTTGTAAGTTTCTGCTGGTAAACCTACTTCTAAGTCATCTACTGGACTTCCTTCTTGTACCTTATCGTTTATTCCATTGCCGTCCTTGTCTTCCCACCATGAGCCTGTTTCATCATGCGAATCATGTTTACAAGTTGTCGTTGGCATGTGCATTGTATCTCCACAATCACAACAAGTATATTTTTTGTAGCCTTTCATGTAGCCTTCATCAACTATATCTTCTAAAGCTATTTCTTTTGCCTTTGTAGCTTCGCTGACTAATTTGTATATGTATGGAAATACATCCTTAAGTTCTTCATTAAACTGTTTGATTGTTAATTGATCAATCCAGTTTTCTGCAACATCTGAAGGAACATCTTCTAGTACAGGTTCTTCATAAGAATCAAATGCTTCGTGATAATATTTTGTTTTTTGTAAATTTGTTATTTCTCTTCTAATAGTATTTGCACGTTCTTTTACAACTTCTACATAGTCTTTTAAACTTTCAGCCATCACTGCTGAACGTCCCATGTATGATTTGAATTTTTTCAGTTTTGCAAGTTCTTCTGATAAACGTGTAATATGTTTACCAAATTGATCATATGGATTGCCACCTTCCGCAACATGGCGAGCCATTGCCCTTGCACCGTTTAGATGTTTATATGGATATTTAAAACGTTCACCTTCTGCACTTTCAATATAAATTGAATTTATATGCTGTGTTCGTCTTTCCGGATTGACTGGGTTAGAATGTTTAATTGCTAACCTAGCGCCACCTACATTTTGGTAACTAGTTTTACTTGTTCCGTACATTGTGCTCTCCATAATATCATTTCTATTTGCGGCTAAAAACTGATAATCTCTTTTGTCTAAATTTGTTTTATTGATATCTCTTGTATCAAAATTAAGCATACGTTTTTTTGCAAATACTCGTATTTCCTTTAAAAAATCGTACCATGCATTTTTTGTAAGTGTATCTTCTTGAGTAACAAAATCATTACTATACATTACAGCAATGTTCTTATCATCTAAACTGACACTGACTTTTCCTAAATTTCTTCCGCTTTCCATATAGTCAAAGTCAAAATACCTTGCTTCTTTAGGCTTATTTGTAACTTTGCCTTCCATATTTCCAATGGTTATAGATGGAAAACGTCCTCTAATTTTATTGAAAAGTTCTTCTGCTATGATATCTAAGTTTCTCATTATAATATATTTATCAATAATTCCTACTAACGAATATAGGCATAGGTGGCTCATATTCTTCTGATTGTTCTGCTTGTGTGAATGTGTTATATACTCTAGGATCCCAATCTTTTAATACAGCTATCATTCTAATTGCTAAAAGCGTAGCAGATATCAAGTCATCTGTTGCTCCTGCTTTGGCTCTATAACTAGAACCAGCGGCAACATAATTTTTTAATTCACTTATCAAAGGTTTACTGTTTACAAACATTTTGTTTGATTCTATCATTGTTTTTAACCTACTGCATGCAGATACCTTAGTGCTGTGAGTAGTATTGAATCCTTTACGGAATTTTCTAACATGTCCTTTACGCATAGGCTCACTTACAAAAAGTCCTGGTATGTTTTCTTCTCCAAAATCTTGTATAACTAGTAAACATGCTTCGCCTATACCGTTGTTCTCAACACTCCAATATATTGATGTGGACGATTTAATTTCTGATTCAATATACTTGCAAACATCTGCTAGTATCCTTACCTGTCCTGGTATTCCAGTTGTGTTGTGTTGCCATTCAGCTACTTGTTTATAACTTGGTAATTCCCATACTTGTATCGCGGCATTATCACCACCAGTGCCCATACTAGGATCTAAAGCTACCACATAACTAAATTGCGGGTCAGGTTTTTTATACCAACGTGTTTGCCCCATATTAATTATAGGACTGTCCCCTTCCATGTTAGCAAGATGTATTGCATTAATTAAAGTTTCATCATATACTAAAAATTCACAACCGTATTCTCGTCTAAATCTTTCTTCGCCGATCCTACCAATTTCTGCATCTTTCCATTCTTCGTCTCTATCAGGATGTTCGTCCCAATAACTTCTAAAGCTATGGAAACCGTTTATTCCTATATCTTGCTCGTTGCCATGTTCATCAAATTTATCTTCTGCTTGTTTCCATATAGTAGCAAATGTGTCTTCGTCTGAGTTTGGTGTGCTTGTAAGAATTGCACGACCACCTGTTGCGAGTGTAGGAGATATTGATGTCCAAAATTCTTCTGCTATATTTGGTGCAACAAACGCAAACTCATCACAATATAACAATGAAATACTCATACCTCTACCTGTATTACCAGTTGTAGTTGCACTAACTATACGAGATCCGTTTTCGAATTCAATTGAACCTTTGTTGTAGTTTACAACACCTGCCCTAATATAGTCAGGGCATAATTCATATACATATCTTATTCTTTGCATAATCTCTTGTGCGCCTGTATATTTGTGCGCCGCAATTAATATTGTTTGATCAGGATGAAACATTGCATACCAAGCTAGATACACAGCTGCAGACGTAGTCTTGCCAGTTTGCCTTGGTAACATGTTTATATTGAATCTATAATTATGATAACTTGATAATAATCTTTCTTGGAATTCAAAAGGTTCAAATAGAAGTTTACCTTTGACAGGATGTTGTATATATGCAAAATTTTTTGCAAAGTGCATATATCCGTCTTTCGGATCCATACATTTACGTAAATGTTCTACTTGGTCTTCAGTAAATGTTTCTTTTGTATTGGCTTTTTTGGTTAAGACACCATCTAAACTCTTGCTCATACATGTATTTACTCAAAAAAATAGCACCCGAAGGTGCTATTGAGTTAATAAAATTTTTTGTTTTTTGTTATTTCCAGCTATCTGACTTTTTAAGTTCGCCTAAAGCCTTTAATAGTGTCTCTTTTACAGCCATTGGATTGTCGCCTAATTGTGTGGCTGGGAATGATTTTTTAGGTTTGTTAATGCCGCCTGCTAAGTCCCTTAACATATAATCGTCATCTTTATATTCAGGATCTGGAGAATTATCCCATTCGTCCATTAGTGCATGATATTCAGCTTCATCTTCTTCACTGCATCCACAAGGACTAGGACCTTCTTTGTCCATACCCATAGGAGGCATGTCCATTGGAGGTTTGTCCATTGATGGCATTGCTTTAATAGCCATCATCTTTGGCTCGTCCATTCCTGCATTTTTTAAAATACCTACTAGTTCCGCTACTTCTCTTGCATCAGTACCATTCATTGAAATGTTCATTGATGCTTCGTTAACTGTTTCAGCAGCCATCTGTTGTCTATCTGTTTTTGGTTTTGGTGCTGGCTTTTTAGGAGCTGGAGCTTGTCCTGCACCTGCATCTAATTCTGCTTGATCTGCTCCATCAACACCTGCATTCGCTTGCCCTTGTGCCGCTGCAACATCTGCCTGGTCAACACCTTGTTGTGATGCTTGAGCCGCCGCTTGATCTGCTGGCACTTCAGTTGCATCTACATCATCTGCTGGTGCATCTGCTGTTGCTGCCGGTGCCGCTGGTGCTGGTTCCGCTGGTGTAGCTGCCTGAGCTGTACCACCTGCTTTTTGTAATGCTTTCATTGTATTAGGACCGGCCTGTCCGTCTGCTTTCAAACCTTGTGCAGTTTGAAATGCTTTCACTGCCGCAAACGTACCTGGACCATACTTACCATCAATGCCTCCAGGATCATGCCCTGCATCTTTTAATGCCTGTTGCATTGCCTTGATGTTATCCATAGGCTTCTTTCCACCAGCATTGTACGCTTTCATTAAGTTTGGTGTTGTAGTATCAAGTCCTCCACCTGCTGGTGCTTGACCTTGTGATGCATCGCTTGCACCTGCATCTGCTGTTGCATCTGCTGGTCCGTCTATTCCTTGTTTTGCTGGTACTGGTTTTTTAGCTTTTGGATCTGCTCCTGTTTGCTGTTGTACACCTTTAGCGACTTCAGCTGCTTGTGCATCGTCCATTCCTAATGTTTTCTTAACAAAACCAGTTAAGTCTTCCCACCAACCTTCATCTAGTTGTCCAGCTTCTTTTTTATCTAATAAATCTCTAGTTTCTGTGCCGTAAGCGTCAGCAATTTTAATTAAATCTTTAAAATCTTTCATGTTATCCTCCTACAACACTTTTTGCGTTTTCAACATTTTCAATATCTTTTGATTCTCCAGGTTTTACACCTCCTGTATAATCAATATCTCTTTCTGCTTTTGCTGTTTCTAATTCTTTTAACAAGTCCATAATTCTTGCACCAGCTACATCTTGTTGAGCACTTTCTGATTCAAGTTCTACTGTGTTTAATTTTGATTCATATGGACTATCATCTATTTCGCCTTGATATTCTTCAATTGGGTCATGTTCACCTCTAACAATAATATGACTATGTGTTATTCCGCAACAATCTACCAGATACTTTTCTAGCAAATGAGCAGTAACAGGATAATTAACCTCAGCTTCATAGTGCGTCACTTCCATATTTTGTAATTGTGGGAAATCCAAAGGTTTTTCTGTAATAGGTGTAGTTTTACCTGCACTTAAATTTTTTACGTCATATTTTTGTAAAGCACCTTCTAAAGTGTTTGCAAAACCTTCAGGAACTTCACCTGCAACACGAATTTTAAATTTATATGTCTTCTTAGACTCTGTTAAATATTGCTCAAAAGATTTCATTATTAAACCCCAAATATGTATATAATGTTATTTATCATTAATTACCCACTTTTGCTTCTCTATATCCCACCGTACTTGTTCTGGTGAAACATGTGAATTTCCGTGTGAGTATTTTTTACCCCTAGAATTAACCGTTTTGTTAGGCATAAGTTTTTTAGCCATTATTCTTCCATCCTTTTTAATTTTTCGAGTAAACTGTTTCTATCTGTAACAACATAGCCTTCACCTGTAGTTATATTGCCGTTATCTATGGTATCGTTATCTAATTTTGACTTTTTAAGCTGTAATTCTATCATTTTTAGCTTTTTGTCCATTTTTGCAACTTTGGCGTCAAGAGATGTCTTAAGCATTCCTCCAGCCACTTCAAAAACTCTGCCACTATATCTACTCTCCACATTCATACCTAAATCCATAAGATCTTCATATGCATTCAATGCTTTGTCTGCAATCTCATTAAGCTCTGTATCTGCCATTTCACCTAAGCCTTTTACAGCTGGCAAAGCACCTGCAATCTTATCAAATTCTGCAATGTCACGCATTACTGGCTCTTGAGTCTTAAGTGCCATATCTGCTTTATTGGTGTTGATTTTAGTTTCTTCAACTATTTCTTTTGAAGAAGGCAAATTCAATAAATCTTCAAGTTTTTTGGTCATTGTCAAAATCCTTTATATATGTACTTATCATTCCTTAAACTTTTCAATTTGTTCTTTGGTCCACTTATTTCCCTTATAATCTCTTTCTTTAAAAGGTAAAGGATTGCGGTCTACATATAATTTTCGAGGGCATTGATATTCCTTTAAAGTTCTAGCAAACTCTTTTGTACTATCTCTACATTGATAAAAACAAAGTATATCTTCATTTACTATCATTTCTTCTTTGATATCACAGGCTAACATTCCTGCCATTGCAAGTTCAATGATCATATATATTTGGTCCGTCCTGAGTATAAATTGGTTTACAATAAGCAGTAATTCTATGTTCTGAAGGTACTAACGAACTATAATTATAATTTCCATACTGCATTGGTATGCGTTTTGCATAATACTGACAAACATCAATGCTTCTAAAAATCATAGGCTTAGGTTGTTGTACTTCACCTATAAGAACAACTAATAAAAAAGCATGTATCATTTTCTTCTCACAATCTTTTTATTTGCTTTTGCTTTTTCTTCTTCTTCCTTTTCTTTATCTTTTTGCTTTGATTGTTCAAATATTTGACCCATACAAAATCCTATTGTATAACATATAATTATTGTTACACACATAAAACTTACCAGGCCATAATTTACTTCACTCATTTTTATGCTCGCTTTTTTGAAAACGGGGTTTTTCTCTTTGTTCTAGTCTTGCTTTGAATATTGCTGTAACTTTTGGGTCGTTACAATGTTTGATAAAAGTCAACATGCCAGGGTAGCCGGATCCTTTAAAAATAAGTTTTCCAGCAACGTATACCTTTGCCCTATTATTTCCTAAAAATAAAATTGCATCTTTGTGTTCATATCTTGTCAACCTCTTCTGCCTTTATGAAAAATATCCCCTTCTGTAATAACTCTAAAAAAAATTCTTTTTTGTTTACACCAAGCTCGAGCTGCTTTCCACTTTGCTTGGTTTACAACAAAATGTGCTTTGTTGTATTTACTTCTTCCTAACTTTTCTTCTAGTGCTTGGTTAGATGGTTTAACTTCAATAAGTTCGACATGTTGTTTACCTTGTGCATTAACATATGTAATAAAAAAATCTGGTACATAAATTGTAAATTTTCCTGTCAATGGATTTCTATATGGAATCTTTACTGCTTCACTGGCCCAATTACGCACACTATTATGTTCATCACAAAATTTCATAAAAGCAAATTCCCAACTGGACCTATAAGTTGGAACAGTAGTACCTATATACTTTGCGGGATTCTTAAGCGTGTATTTGCCTTGTGCAAACCTTGACATAGCTTACACCAATATGTTGCGACGTTCTGTTTTGTCTGAAACTTGATCTGCTGTAGAATAACCTATTGAACTAGTAGCGTCTCTATTGAAGTTTAATATTTCAGCAACTACATTACTTAATTGTGCTTCTGACAAACCTTTCAAAGTATCTAAAAGTTGAAATACAGGTATTTCATCAAGTTTAGCTTGCGTCAATAAAACTGTTGCTGTAGCTCTTGATGCTTCATCACTAAAGCCACGTTTTTCAAAGTAACCTATTACTGCATTTACATCATTAGTTGGAAAGCTGATAGATTTAGTATAATACTTGTCAAAAAATTCTGTAACTTCTTTATCACTGTTTGCTGTATTTGTTGATGGTAAACTTGGCATTTTATGTTCCTGTTACTTGGGCGTTAAGTGCCGCTCTATCTGCTGATCCTTGGTTATCAAAATTAGCGTTTGCTTCATTTACTCCGCCAGCATTTCCATTTGCTTGAAAATTAGATCTATTTTGTTGTCTTGCTGCTGATTCAGCCGCGGCTGGATTTTGACTTGCCTCAGAGCCACTTATAGCTGAAGATAATGAACTTAATCCTACTACTGCGGCAGTCGCTCCTAGTAAATCAGCAGCACCTCCAGAACTTCCTTTAGGAAAAACTGTTTGAGATACACCACTTACATTTGTACCGCCTGCGGCTCCTATTGCTCCAGTTAGTAAACCAAATCCTTCTGCACGTAAACCATCTGCACTTAAATTTCTTGCATTTGCAATCAACCCTGCAGCAGCTAATCCTGCCTGTAAAGGACTATTAAAGCCTGTGCCTTGTGTGATAAAACCAAATAGTTGCGATGCTGTGCCTAGTATTCCTCCTAAGCCTTTACCACTTAGCATACTTGGTGTATTATCATAATGTTCTGGGGTGCCAAAACCTTTTGGATTTCCGTTCGTACCAGTTTCAACATTGCCTCTATCATAGAACACAGATTCATATGCAACTGTAATGGTATTAGCCATTGTAGTTGTACCATCTGCAGAATCAACAGTATCATGTTGCCAGTCTGTAATAATTGGATTTACTAAAGTGTAGGTTGTATAGGCTTTTCTAGCCATTTGTGAAATTTGTATATTTTGAAAAAACGGTACAGTTTGATTATTATCTAAACCATAGGAATGTGTATTTGCTCCAGGTCCTTTGTATGTGTTATCACCTGCACCTGCTTTGTTAAATGCTCCTGGAATTTCTTTATAATTTCCATCTGCAAAATAGTATCTATAATATGCTTCTAATAAAGCTGTAGTTACACCATAGTTATCGTCGTGAAATGTAATAGTAACTGGATTATATTTTATTGCAGTTTGTACATTCTTTTTTCTATTGTATTTGTTTTTAGTTTCAACATCTGCACTGAATCTAGGAAGGTCAGCACTTTTTACAAGCATGCCTATTTCTAATTCATGTTTTTGTTTTAGATCAGGTAGAATACTTGCTGCGACCGGATCCATCTGGAAGAAACAATGATATAGAAATTTTTGGTGTGGTGCTAACTTTTGATTTTCAGTTACAAATAATCTGCTGGCGTGAGCGTAATCTCCTAAATTTCCTTTAGGGCTTAATACACCATCTGCTAGTTGTCCTAAAAAACCGTTGAATACTGACATTAATAGAGTCTCCTATAGCAGTATTTATCTACAATAATTAAGTGGGTAGATTAAAATCTAGATGTTTAAAAGGTATAGGCTTACCATTATTGTCTACAACTATTTCACCATCTATAGCACCAACCATTAATGATCCATTAGAGTGATATAGTTTACATGGTTTTATTTCAACACCATCTTTATATCTTTTCCAATTTGGTGTAAGCTGACCTTTACGTTTTTTGAACGCCATTGTTATGTCCTTTTTGACGGTATTTAGTCAAAAAAAAAAGGAGCCGAAGCTCCTTTTTTAATATATTTTATTTTAAATTTTAAACGCCGCCGCCTGTAATAAGCGTATTCACTGTTCTTCCAACTGCTGTACCTAATCCAGTACCTTGTGGTGTTTGGATAGCGTTGTCATATTGGATTTCTAATGTAACTCTCATTGGTTCGTTGTTAGCATATGCAAGTTCGTTATAGTTTGCATTTGTTACAAAACAACCATACAATTCAAAAGTTTCTAGCGTAGTCGGTGTGTTTGCACCATTACCACCATCTAAAATTTCAATCGTAGTTGAAAACTTATAGTCTTGTCCTGATGCTGCACTTGACTGTTCGAAAAAGTCAAATTGTTTCTGTAACTGTTCACCTACTAATTTCTGTACGTTGTTGTTAACATCTTCACGTAAGTTTATAGTAATTGGTGACCAAGTATGTTTACCTGCTAGATATGCTTTAGAGTTGTAAACTGGAATTTCAATTGGTTCAAAAGCAACTGTTGGTCTTGTTACATCCACTACTTGTTTTGTTAATTCTGTAGTTGGTGTAGTTACACCAAAATTTTGCAAAGACACCCTAAATCGATATTGCAGTTTCGGCATTAACAAGCCCTGATTGCTTGCGGAATCTCCACTAGCTAACGGGACTGTAATTTTTGATAGTGTTGAAATAGACATTTAGTTTGCTCCTATATTAATTGTATTTATCATATTAGAGTCCTGCAATTTCACCAGTATTTTTAAGTCTTAGCGGAATATAAATAAATTCTACTGCTTTTACTGGTTCTATAGCTATATCTAAGTATAGTTCGTTACGGTCAATTCTACTAGGTGTATTGTTGGACTCATCACAAACAACTAAGAAGTCATACAATGCTCTTTGTCCTACTAATTCTAATAGTAAGCTCTCTGCTGCTCCTTTGATCTCATCTCTAGTAATCTTATCATTAGGTTCAAAGATATAAGGCTTAGCAAGTTTCTGTAATTGGCTACGTAAGTAAATAACCAAACGTGCTACGTTGATTCTATCTAATGCACTTGTACCTCTTGCACGAGTTTTTTGTCCGTATGCTACTAATCCTGCTCCTGTAATAAAAGTAATTGGATTAACATTTTGAGCATATAGTGTATCTCTTTGACCTTCGTTCAAAGACACTACATTAAACTCGCCTTCGGCATCAACATAACCTGTTGATGTTGCATTTGTAATACCACCTCTTCTAATACCTGCTGGTGCAAACCAAGGAAAACTTACTTGATCGCTTAGTGCAATAGTTCTTAGCATCATGTGACTTGGTGGAACAACAATGTTGTTACCTGCGTTGTCACTTGAAAATCCTGCTGGATAAAACACACCTAAGTACTCATCTCTTGACACAAGACCGTCGTCGTTATCTTCTGGTGCTAACGCTTGGTTAGTTGCCCAGTTATTTAAATCAGTTGCATTAGGTTTCAATGTGAACGGTGAATCACCAACGATAAATGCACTTAATCCTCTATCATAGTTTAAGCTAATCATTTCACCAATTAATTCTGGATAACCTGGAGTTGCCATTAAGTTAAACAATCTAGATTCATCATCTCTAATGTCTTCATTGCCGTTTACTAATGACTGTAATGCTTGTACAACAACTTTACGCTGTGCTTTAGCACCAAAGCTACCTGAACCGTCTGCTTGGTTTCCTGACTCTGTTACCCAACGATGTGGATAATAATTTTCCATTGCTTCATCATTAAATCTTAAATTGTCAGCATTTACATTTACCCAATTACGCTCAAAACGTTTTACGTTAAATCCGCTTCTACGTAGATTGTAAAGTAACATTCCTTTTGGATACAACGCTGGATCTGGAGCATCTGTATCTAAGAAGTTACTTGTAAGTAAGTCTGTGATATCACTTGCTGTTGATAAAGAACCTGCTGTAGCATAACGAGCGTCTGCAAATAAAACTCCATTTTCTGTAGTTTGATCTGCACTATCACGTAATTCCCATCTATTTGCTATTGGTGTATTTAATTTATTTGCATTAAACACATAAATTTGCGGATAGCTAGAAAGTGTAGCTGTGCTAACCCAAATATCACCATGTTTTAAGGCTGTGCCATCACTCTGTAATGTTGGTGTAGATGCACTTACAATTGGCCCTGCTGGATCTGTTTGTTCTGCTTCAGATGCTTGAAAGTATGGACTTGTTGAGTCTAAGTAACCTACCCAAGTAGTACCATTGTGAATCATAATATCTACTTCATCAACAATTGAACTGTACCATAAAGTTTTTGCTTCTGTTAAAGCAGTTACTTCATTTGGACTTGCAGTATAAGCTAACGGTTTCCATTGACTTGCTTGAAGCTGTTTTGGATTTGTAGTTCCGTCTGTGCCTGGTACATAATAAAGATTAGGTGTACCACTTGTTGAACTAACATATGCAGTAAAGCCTGCTTCTGTTAATACACCGCTTGTATCTACAAAACGTATATCACCAAATTGTGAATGTGATATAGTAATTCTGTTTTGACTATCAACGTCTGCTGTTACATTTTCAATATTTGCACTTGTAATTGCAGCCGCAATAGTATCTGCATCTTCAGTTGTTCCGTTTGTAACTACAGAAACTGTAATTGGTGTGCTAAACGAAGGTTGTCCAGCATCAGTTGAAGCTACTGTAAATGTTCTTGTACCTGCTCCTATAGTAGACGCTAAAATTTTGCTAGATCTTACAGCAGTTACAGCCGCAGCTTCTCTTTTATAAATTTTATATGAACCTAAAGGTTGTGCATCTCCTGCACAGTTAGTTTGTACATACAAAGCACCTGCTGCTAAATTTGCTCCGCCGCCTGCTAAATCAAGTTTGTAAAGAGCTTCTTCATTGCTTGAATATAATGGAGCTTCTACTGTGTCCCATAAAAGTGTTGCACTATTGAAAGATTTAACTCTAAATCTTGCTCCTGCATTTGCTTCTGTTGTTTTAAACCAAATACTTCCTGTTGGACGAGTGTATGTATCAGAAGTTTTAAATTCTGGTACTGAAGTGTGTGGTGAAATTTGTAATGCTGGTGGATAATAAGTTCCAGCACTAATACCTAACAATGTTAGTGTACCACTATCTCCAGCAATAACAACTGGACCTCCAGTTGTTGAATCTGCCGCTCCAGATGAATTACCATCACTGTAAATTTCTAGTTTGCTGTTTACAGCCGCTGCAAGTACTCCTGGAATAGTTAATCCGTTTATAGTTGCCGCAATAGTTGTTACTGTATCAACTGAACCAACTGAAATTGACACGCCATTAATTGTAATTGTATTGCTACCTACAAATGATGGATTTGATTTTGAACCTTGAACAGTAGGCCAACTCTTCATCCAATCTTCGCTTCCCAACTGGACCCAAGTACCAGGTGTTACACCAGGGGCATTACCTGCTGTTTTATACCACATAGTATTGAGTGTTGTAATAGCTACAACGGCATAGTCACCTATAGTTCCAAAAGATGTTTTTGGAGCTCCTGGTGATTCTTGTGTACCTGTAACAAATGTTACATCTGTAATTACGCTTGGAATTCTATTTGTAAAACTTTGTCCGCCTGTTACTGTAACTGCGGCTCCGTTCCATTCTTGGAGACCAAAAGTTGTTACTGAAGTATCAAACCAATAAGTTCCATTTGCTGGATAAGCTGCTGGTGCAGTCGCTTTTGGTTTTAATTGATTAGTATCTACATCTGCTCTTGTTACAAAAGCCGCATTACTAATTCCTAAATATGAATATGCAGCCTGAAGTCCGTATTCGTTCAGCTCTCCTGCATGTACTGCGTTGTTGCTTGCGTCTGTTTCAAATACTGGATCACCAAATGTATCTGCTAAATCTCTTTGAGATGTTAACAAGAAAGGTTTTCCTGCATTTGCTTTAGTTGTTCCTGTTGCTGTTCCCGTACCCGCCGCGTTCTTTTTATCTTGAGCACTCACAACAAATATCATAGGTGTTGTGCCTGGCTCTGCCGGAGTATAAAAACTCTCGTCGATGACGCTTACTTGTACGCCTGGTGAAGTTAATGCCATTTCTTTGTCTCCTGTTGGAATAAGTTATTCTACATGTATTTATAAGATTTATTTCAAAAACGCCTTAAAGATGCCCAAATAAAGGGGCGATAAAGGGGAGCTAAATACAATATGAGACCTTTATGTGTGTGCGGATTGCGGCCTGCGGCTATAAACTATAAAAAAAACAACAAAATTTTTTATAGGAGAAAATGTGAGCTATGCTGTAAACATGGAGGCACAGGACATGGTATTCCAAAATGGAAACGTGCAGGTTATGAGAAAAAATCACATTGTGAAAAGTGTGGCTATAAAAGCAAACACAAAGAGCAGTTCAATGTCTTCCATATTGATGGTTCCTTAGATAATTGTAGATTTAATAATTTAAAAACTATTTGTGCTAACTGTCAACGTATTATGCAGAAGCAAGGTGTTCGGTGGAAACAAGGTGATCTTGTACCTGACTTTTAAGCGACTCTATAGTACTATTATTTTCAAGAATACACGTAAACTTTGTATTTGCCCATGCCCATTCACTAGGATGAACGTCTTTAGGTTCTACACCTAATGATTGATATTCACTGAACCAATCTGGATCTTGCCCACGTTTTACACGCCACACTTGTCCATTTATGCCGTATATCATTTTTGCTTCATTGGGAAATCTTACATCTGGTATAACAAAATTTTTATCAGGATTATCTAATATTTTCTTTTTAGTCAAACTTACCCAAATACCGTCATAAAATCCGTCACGCATACATTCTGTACCAAATAATTGTAAAACATATCTAGGTGTTATTTCTTCGCCTGTCTCATTAGTCCAGTATTTGTCAATTGATTCACGCCATTGCCTGCTTTCTTTTGTTTTGCCGTCTAGTAATTCACGGTCCCAATCAAACATTGTTGCTACGCTATCTTTGAGCTTATCTGCAAAACTTAATTTTATGTAGTTGTGTTCTTTTATTAGATATTCAGCTATTGTATCTTTGCCACTACCTATTAATCCACAAATTCCAATAATCATATAGATCTCCTAAGTATCTATAGTATACTGGATATTGTTCAGAATGTCAAGTGTTTTTTAACCAATTAAGAAACTATAGCCTACACCACCAGGAACTTGTGTTGCTATATCAGCTTCTAATTTTTCCATTTCAGCTTGTGCTTCTTGTTTTAATGTATCACCATTAAGCTGGCTTCCGCCTTGTGGTCCTGCAATAGTAGCAAACTTGCTTCTAGCCTCACCTAGCATAAATTTACATGTTGCAAGTGTGTAATCTTTGAGCCATTGGTTAGCTAGATAATCTGTTATTAGTTCGCTGTTTGGTCTATAATTATAGCATAAAAGAAGTAGGTCTTCTTCAGCTCTAGGTCTTTGTAAAAGTGTTAATTTTTTGTTTGCTGTGTTCCATTTAAATTCAATAAATGAACCAAACATACGTCCTACTATTTCTTGGTATCCAGAAAATAATTCATATGATGCTAGACCGCCCATATTACTACTTGCTAAAAGATATGTATTTGTATATGCTAGGTTAAAAGGTTCAAATAAAGATCCTCCGTCTCCCCCGCCTGTTCTGGAACCTATTGAACGTCTATGTATTTTTCTGACTTCGACAATTTCATTAGGTAAAACATATTCGTTTTGATCAATAATAGTAGGTAAAAACACATAGGATTCTTCTACAGAATTATCAGATCTTTGTCTAAATTTGCTAAATGCTTTATCTAATGCTGTTTGATAATGTATAGGATCAAGCTCTACATCAATCATTCCTCCACCCAGCATTGTATGCACATAATCAAATATTTCTTGTTTCTGAGTTTGTAGATCTGCCATTAATATTCTCCGAATTGTCCTCATAGTATTTATCGTCGATAAATACTTGTATGCCGAGACTTAGTTTATATAAACCAGAACGTGGTAATGATTTTGAATTTTTAGACAAGCAAATACTTGAAATGTTCACTGTTGGTGGTACTGATATGTTTGTTCACAAGTATCTAGGTCCTAAAAATGCTGATGAAGATACTGCTACAGCAGATCAACCTAAATATGATGCTGTAAAACATACTAATATACAGGACTTATTATTCCTAGAAAATAGAGATAGGAAATATGATAAGGATGTATACACAATGCGAGGTATCTACAACGTACAAGATGTAGACTTTGATCTAAGCCAGTTTGGACTATTTTTACAAAATGATACCCTTATGTTAACAATACACATACGAAGTAGTGTTAAAACATTAGGTCGTAAAATTATGCCAGGCGATGTTATAGAATTACCGCATTTACGAGATGAATACGCACAAAATGATCTAGCAGTTGCGTTAAAAAGATTTTATGTAGTTGAAGATGTAAATCGTGCAAGTGAAGGATTTACTCAAACATGGTATCCACATTTGTATAGATTAAAACTTAAACAAATTTACGACAGTCAAGAATATAAAGATATATTAGATTTACCAGCAGAAGAAGATGCACCTGGAGGTAGCACATTAAGAGATCTACTATCTACCTATGAAAAAGAGATGCAAATTAATAATGCTGTAGTAAAACAAGCGGAAGCAGATGCGGCAAAAAGCGGTTACAATACAAGTCATTTGTTTACATTACAAACGGACGATAAAGGTGAAACAGAACTAGTTACTGTTGATTCTAGTGATATAGATGTTTCAGATGGTATTAGTGTTGATAAAATTATGGTTCCGCCGGATAAAAACGGATACCAAGGATATTTATTAGGCGATGGTTTACCACCTAATGGAGAAGTATTTGGTCACGGCATTAGTTTTCCTGTTGAACCATCAACTCATGATTACTTTCTAAGAACAGACTTTTTACCAAACAGATTGTTTAAGTATGATGGTAATCGTTGGGTAAAACTAGAAGATGGAGTTAGGATGACACTTTCACAAACAGATGATAAGAAAACACTTAAAGGTGGCTTTGTTAACAATACTAAAACAGACAACATTGGTGGCGAAACTGTTCAAGAAAGACAAAGTCTATCTAAAGCTCTTAAAGCGAAGCCAGATAATTAAGGTATAACAAATGCAACATTTTTATGACGGACAAATAAGAAGATACTTAACTCAGATGATTAGACTGATGAGTAATTTTTCTTATGAGGACGGTGATAAAAAATTAACACAGATACCTGTTATGTACGGTGATATTACTAGGCAAGTTGGTAGTATTATACGTGAAAATTCTGAAAACAAAATACCTAGTGCTCCTAGAATGGGAGTGTATGTCACTGGTTTAGAAATGGATACAGCAAGATTAGCTGATGCAAGTTTTATCAGTAAGGTCAACGTGCGAGAAAGAGCATATGATGCACAAGGGCAAGAATATCTTAACGAGTCTGGAAAAAATTATACTGTAGAAAGGCTTATGCCGACACCATACAACCTTTCTGTAAATTGTGATATCTGGTCAACAAACACAGATCAAAAATTACAAATACTCGAACAAATACTAATGTTATTCAATCCAAGTTTTGAAATTCAAACCACGGACAACTACATTGATTGGACTAGTCTTAGTGTAGTAAATTTAGAAGGTATTACGTTTAGTAGTAGATCAATACCAACAGGGACTGAATCTGAAATTGATGTTTGTACATTACAATTTCAAACACCAATATATATTTCACCACCAGTAAAAGTAAAAAGACTTGGAGTTATTACAAATATCATAACAAGTATATTTGACGAAACTGGTAACATTAATAATATCAATCCAGATAAAATATTTGATAGCTTCGGTAATCAAATAGAAAGCGAGCTATCTTCAGACTTTGATAGTCAAGATCAAATTATGCCTGAATTAAACACAGATCATACAGAAGTACACGGCAGAGTAGGAGTATTACCTACTGGAGAAATAGAACATATTACACAGACTGGTAAAGTTAAAAGAGGTACTGCTGATGCTGTATATGGTATATCTCATGTAGGTCATGATTTACTTGTGCTTAACAATACTTTACAATTAATTAACAAAGGCATTGTTGGAAACACGTTATGGACACATTATTTAAATGAGGTACCTGGTAATTTTAGAACAGGGCTTTCACAGATTAGATTATCTAGAAAAGATCTTGCAAATGATATAGTAGGAACTTTTGCTGTTGATCCTAACGATGAGACTAAAGCAGTTGTTAATTGGGACACTGATACTTTACCTAGCGATACAATTATTACAAGTGCGTTACAAGAAAAAGCAAAAATAGACTACATTCTAGATCCTACAAAAACAAATCCAACAAGTCTTAAAACAGCTGGAAACAGAATTTTACTTTTAGGTGCTATAGGTTCTACGTTAAACGTCGACGGTGCAGATGCATGGAAAAATGCAGATGGCACTGACTTCATTGCTAAAGAAAATGATATCTGTGAATGGGATGGAACTAAATGGGTTATAGTATTTGATGCCTCCAAAAAGACAAATCAATTAACAGATGTTACATATGTAACCAATTTAAACACAGGTATTCAATATAAATGGGATACTTTTGAATGGGTTCTTTCATTTGAAGGTGAATATCCAGACGGCACCTGGCGTATCGTATTTTAAGATAATTACTTATATGAATAATATTGTTTGTAGTGGTGCTCTCTTCTATACTTTAGACACCCATAGATTTTTATTTTTATTTAGATCAAATGGAAAAAAAGCAGGATTATGGGGGTTAGTTGGAGGAACAAATGAAGGAGTAGAAACTCCTTTTGAAGGGCTACAAAGAGAAATAAAAGAAGAAATCGGTAGCTTACCTGAGATAAAAAAAGTGCTTCCTTTAGAATCTTTTGTATCAAATGACGCACATTTTCATTTCCATACATATCTCTGTGTAATAAAAAATGAATTTATACCAACACTAAACAACGAACACAGCGGTTATGCTTGGTGTAGTTTTAGAAACTGGCCTAAACCTTTACACTTAGGGTTACGTAATACCTTACAAAGCAAAGCTAATCTAACTAAACTAGAAACTGTATTCGAAACAATTAATTTACTTGACAAGTAAGTTTAGAGAAAGTAAAATGAATTTATGATAAGAGTATACGGTGACATCATGTTAGATAGATGGATACTAGGAGATGCCACACGGATAAGTCCTGAAGCTCCTGTACCTGTTTTATTAGAACAAGAACAAAAATATAGTATAGGCGGAGCAGGAAACTTAGCTCTTAATATACAATCTATCAATGGAGATGTATACTTATATGGAAATGTTGGACAAGATAAAGAAGGATTTAAACTACTAGAATTACTTGGAGCAACAAAATTAAACACAAATATTGCTAGTGATCATGATATTACTACAACCAAATCTAGATTAGTTGGACAACAAGGACAACACATTGTACGTTGGGACAAAGAGAAAAAATACACAGGCCAAGATGCATTTGAAAGATTAGTATCTTCTATTGAAGCACTTGACATTATCTGTATAAGTGATTATAACAAAGGCACAGTTACAGAAGCTACAATAGAAAGAGTTTTAACTAAAACAAATAGAATTCTTGTTGATCCAAAACAAAATTATAAAATTTATCGCGGTGCGTTATTAGTCAAACCAAATATGAAAGAGTATAATGAATGGAACGGACCTTATAATCCTGAAACAGCATTAGATTTTATGAAAAAAAATAATTGGAGATGGTTGGTTGTAACTGACGGTGCAAACGGTATGCATGTTCTAAACGATAGCGGAGAATATAAAAGATTTATAGAACCGGTAGCAGAAGTTGCAGACGTTACTGGAGCAGGCGATACTGTACTAGCAATAATTGCACACGGTATAGAAAAAGGTATGGGAATATTTGATGCTTGTAAGATAGCTTGTTATGGTGCTGCAAGGATAGTTGAAAAAAGAGGTGTAGCAATAGTTAACCATTTAGATCTAAATCAAGGAATAGTTTGGACTAATGGTGTATTTGATATATTGCACACAGGACATTTAGAATTACTTAGATATGCAAGCACACTTGGTAAAAAACTTATTGTTGGGATTAACAGTGATGAAAGCACAAAAAAACTTAAAGGAAATGATAGACCAATCAATAATCAATCTGTTAGAAAACAAAATTTACAAACTTTGCCTTGGGTAGATGAAGTAGTAATTTTCAATCAAGAAACACCTAAAGAAATAATTAGTAAGACAAAACCTAATATAATAGTAAAAGGCGGAGACTATACGGTTGAGACTGTAGTAGGTAATGAGATTGCTAATGTAGTAATTTTTCCTACTGTAAAAGGACATAGTACAACTGAAATTATAGAGAAGATGAAAAAATGAAAGCTGAAACACTTGCGGAAAATATTGTAAAAGGATCTGGCGGTCATGGACTTAAGAAAAATCAATTAATAAAAATTTTTAACAATATAGAAAATTTAGAAGATTTTGCTTACACTTTAAAAAAAGTTTTAGAACACGGTGGAAAAGATTATCTTACTACGCAGGTTTTTCAAACTGATATTCCTAGTTTCGATACCTTTACAAAATGGTTTCATATAGATGAGAAATACGATAACAGTTGGGGATTTGATAAAAAAGATGCAGGGTGTTATATGTATGGCTTATACAAAGAGAAACCACCAACTAGTGTTGATATTTTAGATCCTGGTGTAATTTACATAGGAGAAAGCAGAGCGACTACAAGAAATTGTATGTTAGGTAGACGCACAGACTTTAAAGGTACTGTACGTAATGATAGATTATCGCCTTATGGTTGTGGCACAGCTTTTAAAGAAAAGTTTGGCAGAGACAATATTAATTTTGTTTATCAATGTTATTTGCCTATGCATAACAGTCTTGTAAAAGAAGTAGAAATGCAGATGCTTTGCATGTATTACAAAAAGTATAATACAATTCCTGCGTGTAACCCAGAAAATGATTTACGTAGGGTAAAATTAAGAATGGAAAATTAATGGATCATCTTAAAAAATATATAGGTGTATACCTATTAGCACTGATTGCTCTGGCAATATATTTTGACACACCAGATGATGATTATCCATTATGGTTGTGGTGGTTAATAGTTCCTGTAATCTTATGGAAGACGCCACCGTTTAATGTTGGTGATTGGTTCTGGGGTAAAATAGCAAGTTTTTGGATGTGGGTATTTAGACCTTGGCATAGATGGCAGGCTACTTGGCCCAAATGGGTTCAAATAGTGGTTGCTATTATAGCTATAATTTTGTGTGAAGAATTCTTCTTAAAGCCACTAGGTTATACGATATACCCATGGAGAATGGATTTTAGTTAATGAATATTTTAGTAACTGGATATAAAGGTTTCATCGGACAGAACATGTGTCATTATTTAATGGGCAAAGGTCATAAAGTAGAAGGATGGGACTTTATGGAAAATGCAGTACCTGACCCAAGCAGTTATGATTGGGTAATACATCTTGGTGCAATAAGCGATACAACATGCACAGATGTAGAACAAATAATGGCACAGAACTTTGAAAACAGTATGAGACTGTTACAAACCTGTGATACAATGGGTACTAATATACAATATGCTTCTAGTGCAAGTGTATATGGTCCTACAACACATTTCAAAGAAGAAGGAAATCTTTTACCGCAATCTCCTTACGCTTGGAGCAAATATCTGTTTGATAGATTTGTAAAACAGCATATTGACGACTTTAAAGTAATTGTGCAAGGATTTAGATACTTTAATGTGTATGGTCCTTATGAAGATCATAAAGGTGATCAAGCAAGTCCGTACACAAAATTTACTAAACAAGCTAAAGAAAATAAAACTATAAAGGTTTTTGAAAATAGCGAAAATTACAAAAGAGATTTTATTTGCGTAGATGATGTTTGTCAAATTCATGAAAAGATGTTTGATGTAGATAAGACTGATATTTGGAATGTAGGAACAGGCAAGCCAGAAAGTTTTGATGCTGTAGCCAGAACAATAGCCGATAAGCATGGCGCCGAGATTAAATATATACCTATGCCAGATAACTTAAAAAGTCAATATCAAAAATATACTTGTGCAGATTTAACAAAATTAAATTCAGTAGTAAACCATAAATGGATAGATATTAAGGATTATATAAATGGAAGTTGAAAGACTTAGTGGTGTTGTACAAAAAGGTTGGGGATACGAACTAATTTGGGCAACTAATGACAAGTACTGTGGTAAAATTATGGTATTTGAAAAGAAGGGTAATAAATTTTCTATGCATTTTCATCGTGAAAAAGATGAAACATGGTTTGTAAATAATGGTAAATTCAAAATAAGATGGATTGATACAAAAACTGCTACATTGCATGAGCAAGAATTAATTGAAGGCCAAACTTGGCATAATCCACCGTTACAACCTCATCAACTAGAATCACTAGAAGATGGTAGTAGCATAACCGAAGTCAGTACACCTGACTCAGTAGAAGATAATTATAGAATTATTCCCGGAGATAGTCAAAGTGAACGAACAACAGATACCAGTGACGGAAGTACCGCAACCGATAATTAGATGGTCCTCGGACATTCCAAACTTAATCCAAAGTAACGACAGAAATAAAAAAATTGTTATAGGATTAGATAGAGATGGTGTTATAAATGTAGACCTAGGAACATATGTCACTAAGCCAGAAGATTTTGAACCTATTCCTGGTAGCTTAGAAGCAGTTGCTACAATTAAAAGATTAGGATTTCAAGTTGTAATTATAACCAATCAAGGTGGTATTGCAAAAGGCATAATGACACAAGCTGATGTTAACCGAGTACATGATCGTATGTTTAAATTGCTAGGTGAAGCTGGTTGTGCTTTTATTGAAGCATTATACTACAGTGAAACTAATAGAAAAGACGACAAATTTGCAAAACCAAATATAGGTATGTTTAAAAGATGTCAAGATGAACATCCTGATATTAGATTTGCTAGAGGATATTATGTTGGAGATAAAATTTCTGATTTAAAAGCCGCAATGAAAATAGGAGCAAAACCTATTTTGGTTCGTACTGGTTATGGTAAAGAAACTGAAAAACTTCTAAATAGATTTACCTATAAAAAAATAAAAGCTAAAACAAAAGTATATGATGATTTAAAAAGTTTTGTCGATACTTTAGATCAAGCCTGAGCTTCACCCCATTTAAGCAAAATATTAGCGTTGGTGTCTGAACCAGCAATCTTGTAAATGTTAATAGCTAACACATCAGGCCCATTTGGAAATGTTCCTCTACCACCTAATGGTGTATTTGTAATTTCTTTCAAATCTTTAAGATCTAGTGTTGAACGTTCTCCTGGAACAGCAATAAATGAAAATACTGTTTCTCCTGGAAGAGCAAACGGTGGTTGTTGGAAAGTAAATTCTACTGTGCCGGATCCATTTGCAAGTGTTCCTGTAAACGCATTGTTAAAAATAACTTCATAATAAGTAGTACCTGCCCATGTTTTAAGTGCTACACTAGATACTAATGAACCAGCTGGCCATGTAACGCTTCCGCCTGTAGCTGAAGTACCGTTAGCCGCTCCTGCGTTTACCCAAGAAGTTTGATCGAATAATGCTTTGTTTGAATTCGTCTGTGGATTATTCAAAGTAATCGTAAAGTGATCTGTTTGATTTTGGGCAATGTTACCACC
>MDSZ01178474.1_pt1 | contig 24381 bp, 21 predicted proteins | sample 811201 | NCBI WGS metagenome assembly MDSZ01 (sample SAMN05326647, study PRJNA326480) | marine metagenome | isolation source: seawater | place: Indian Ocean: North | collected 2010
TCTTTAATATAGATAAATCTGCAAGATTTTCAAATGGAGATAAAATAACAGCATTTGATGTTAAACAGTCTTATGAGCTGTTGATATCTGATTCTGCACATCCTCAGTATAGAATATATTGGTCAGATATTGATACAGCTAATGTAATTGATGAATCTACAATTCAATTTACTTTTAAGAGAAGAAATCCTGAACTGCACATGATTATCGGTGATTTACCAGTGTTTTCAAAATCATGGTTAAATGAAACTAACTTTTCAACCACAACAAAAAAATTACCAATTACAAGTGGGCCATATAAAATTAAAAGTTATGATACAGGAAAGTTTATTATTTATGAGAGAGACAAAACATATTGGGCATCAAACAAACCTGTAAGGAAATTTATGTATAATTTTGATCTTATTACAATCAAATATTATAAAGATATGACTGTTGCTCTTGAGGCTTTCAAAGCTGGAGAATATGATTACATCCACGAAAACCATTCTAAAAGGTGGGCAAGAGATTATAATGGTCCAAACTTTTTATCTAAAAAAATAATAAAAAAAGAATTAGTTCATAAAAATAATGCTGGTATTCAAGGTTTTGCATTTAATACCAGAAGAAGCATGTTTAAAGATAAAGAGTTTAGGAAAGCAATTTCACTAGTTTTTGATTTTGAATGGTCAAATAAAAATTTATTTTATAATCAATATTTAAGATCATATAGTTTTTTTTGTAATAGCGAATTATCTGCAAACAATAAACCTGAAGAATCAGAATTTATATTAGCGAAACAACTTGATATTAATTCTAAATTTATAAAAGACAAGACTAATCTTCCAATCAATAATGACCCCAAAACTTATAGACAGTCATTAATTAGCGCAAAAGAAATACTAGATAATCTTGGATATTACGTTAAAGACAACAAGTTGTATACTCCTGATGGAGATATTGTTGAAATAAACTTTTTACTTGCTCAGAAAGGATTTGAGCGAATTTTAGCTCCATTTGGACACAACCTTAAAAGACTCGGTATTACATTAAATTATAGAACTGTAGATTTATCTTTATATCAACGCCGACTAGATAACTATGATTATGATATGACTGTTGTTAGCTATCCACAATCACAATCACCAGGTTCTGAACTAATAAGCATGTTCCATTCTAAAAGCGCTGAGAGACAGGGTGCTTTTAACTTTGCAGGTATAAAAGATGAAAAAATTGATAAGATTATTGATAAGATCATATATACCGAGGATCGTGATGAGATGATAGTAGCAGCTAAGGTTCTCGACAGGTTATTATGGAATGATTTTTATTTGATTCCCAACTGGTTTATAAATACTCATAGAATTGCATATTATGATGAATTTAAGTACCCAAAAAAATTACCTCTTTATTACCAAGCTACAAATTATATTTTACAAACCTGGTCAAAAAAATGATTATCTATATATTTAAAAGACTTCTTTTAATGATACCAACATTACTTGGCATACTATTTCTAACATTTCTTATAATCCAATTTGTTCCGGGAGGGCCAGTAGAGCAACTAGTCAATAAACTATCAGGATTAGACTCTATAACCGAATCCAGCTCTTCCACGAACTTATACAGAGGTTCTAATGGGTTGACCGAAGAGCATATTGCTCAACTAAATAAATTCTATGGCTTTGATAAATCTTTTACAGAAAGATTTTTAATTATGATTTCTAATTATTCAGTTTTCGATTTAGGTGAAAGTTATTTTCATAATCAAAGCGTATCGGAATTAATTTTAAGTAAATTACCTGTTTCTATTAGCCTTGGCGTGTGGTCATTTATAATAGTTTATCTGGTAAGTATTCCACTGGGCATTAAGAAAGCAGTTAGAGATGGCAGTAACTTTGATATATTTTCTAGCACCCTTGTTCTTATAGGATATGCAATACCAGGTTTTGTTTTGGGCATAGGTTTAATTGTTTTGTTAGGTGGAGGAAGCTTTTTTGATTTGTTTCCGACAAGAGGATTAGTATCTGATAATTGGGATGAACTATCTATTTTAGGAAAAATATTAGACTACTTGTGGCATCTTGTTCTGCCAATATTATGTATGGTAATCGGTAGTTTTGCTGTTATGACTATGCTAACAAAAAATAGTTTCATTGATGAAATAAATAAGCTTTATGTTACTACCGCAAGAGCTAAAGGGTTAAGTGAAAATGAGGTACTCTATAAACATGTCTTTAAAAATGCAATCATACCAATTCTTACAGGTTTCCCTGCACAGTTTGTATCAGCCTTTTTTACTGGAAGTATATTAATTGAAACAATTTTTTCCCTCGATGGTATTGGTTTATTATCTTATGAGTCTATTTTACAAAGAGATTATCCTGTAGTTATGGGCACTTTATTTATATTTACACTTATAGGTCTCTTTACAAAATTAATAACAGACATAATGTATGTTTATGTAGACCCTAGAATTAAATTTACATCTTCAGAGTCTGAGAGGAATTTATAATTGAATACTTACGATATAATTTGGATAAAATTTAAAAATAATAAAAGAAGTATATATTCGCTTTATATATTTTTAATTCTTTTTAGTATTAGTTTGTTTGCTGAAATAATTAGTAATGACAAACCTCTGTTAATGAAAATCGATGATAGAATATATTCTCCATATTTTTATTCTTATGTAGAAAAGGATTTTGGTGGGAGGCTTGAAACTTCACCAGACTACAAAGGATATTTCATGCTTGAACTTTATAAAAAAGATAATAATTGGGTTGTTTTCCCATTGAATCCACATTCATATAATTCTATAAATCTCAATACTATTAGTCCAAACCCATCTCCGCCATCAGATCAAAATCTTTTAGGAACAGATGATAGAGGTAGGGATGTGCTTGCACGTCTAATCTATGGCTTTAGAATATCTGTAGTATTTGCATTTATTCTCACCGGAATAGGAATTGTGATAGGTATATTTCTTGGTGCATTACAAGGGTATTTTGCAGGTAAAACAGATTTATATATTCAAAGGTTTATTGAAGTTTGGGGTTCAATGCCTGAATTATATATTTTGATAATTTTCGCTTCTATTTTTGAGCCGAGTATTTTACTTTTAATTTTATTGTTATCTTTATTTGGCTGGATAAGTTTATCAGATTATGTGAGAGCTGAATTTCTTAAAGGTAGAAACATGGAATATGTTCTAGCTGCCAAGACACTTGGCTTGACAGATTGGCAAATAATAATGAGACATATATTACCAAATAGTCTTATATCTGTTGTGACATTTCTACCTTTTAGGATAAGTGGTGCAATTCTAATATTAACTAGTCTCGATTTTCTAGGGCTTGGTGTACCTCCAACAACACCCAGTTTAGGTGAATTATTATCTCAAGGTAAAGACAATATTTCAGCATGGTGGCTATCGCTTACCACATTTATTGTCCTCGTAGGCACTTTACTTCTTTTAATATTTATTGGAGAAGGTATTAGAGAATCAATCAGTGGTAAGTCAAAATGAAAATTTTAGAATTTATTAATTATAGTCTTTCATTATCAAAATCATCTGAAGCTCTACTAAGCGATATTTCATTTAAAGTTTCACAAGGAGAATCTATCGGGATAGTTGGAGAATCTGGATCAGGAAAGTCTATTACCGCACTATCTGCCCTTGGACTGCTTGATAAAACGGTCTTTAAATCTACTGGAGGAGAAATAAAATATGGTAATAAAAGTATATCAAGTATGAGTGATGGCGATCTCAATAGAATACGAGGTGATGAAATGACTATGATTTTTCAAGAGCCAATGTCTTCTCTAAACCCTGTGCAAACCATTGAAACACAAATTAATGAATCTGCTAAACTATCAATACATGATATAAACGCAGATCATATCAAACAAGCTTTTGAAAACGTTGGATTGACTAATGCTGAAAAAATACTTAAAAGTTATCCACATATGCTTTCAGGGGGGCAAAGACAAAGAGCAATGATTGCCATGTCTATTATAAGAAAACCAAAGTTATTAATTGCAGATGAACCTACAACAGCATTGGATGTAACACTCCAAAAACAAATTCTAGATACTCTGAATAGACTCAAAAACCAATTAGATATGTCGATGATATTAATATCTCATAACATAAATCTTGTAAGACTATATTGTGATTACATCATTGTAATGAAGGAAGGAAAAATAGTTGAACAGAATACATCTAAAGAGATATTTAAAAACCCTAAAAATAAATATACAAAAAAACTTGTAAACTTTAATAAATCAGAGTTTAGAGAGAAGCAAATTACTACCGAAAATAGGGTGCTCGATACTACAAATCTCTCCTGCTCATATTTAGTCAAGGATAGTTTATTCAAAAAAAATAAATTATATTTTGATGCATTAAAAGATATAAATATTAATATAAATGAAGGGGAATCAGTTGGCATTGTTGGAGAGTCTGGTTCTGGAAAAACAACATTTGCAATGTCTATTATGCAGCTATTAGCATACGAAGGAAAAATTAAGATTTGTAGTAATATTGACAAAAAAAAATTGATTAAAAATCGTCAACTTAGAAAATATTTTCAAATTGTTTTTCAAGATCCTTTTAATTCATTATCTCCAAGAATGAATATCATGCAAATCTTATCGGAAGGATTACAGACTCTTATGAATATCACTGATATTGATAAAATAATGACAATGTGCACTGACATATTGAACGAGGTTGGCCTTGGTGAAGAAATGCTTTTAAGATATCCTCAAGAATTCTCAGGTGGACAACGACAAAGAATTGCAATCGCACGAGCGTTAATACTTAAGCCGAAATTACTTATTTTGGATGAACCAACCAGCGCATTAGATATACTTGTTCAAGAGAGTATTGTTAATCTTTTACTTAGCCTGCAAAGTAAATATAATTTATCATATTGCTTTATAAGCCATGATCTAAGTCTAATTAAAAAAGTCTGTCATAGAATATATGTTATGAAAAATGCAACTATTGTCGAGAATGGATCTACTAGAGATATATTTTTAAACCCTAAAAACAAATATACAAAAGATCTTATTGAAGCATCATTAATTTGAATTAAAAACTCTACACAATAATTCAGTATAAACATCAACAAGTGTGTTCAGCTTATTAATATTTACACACTCATTAGTTTTATGTATAGTCTCATTTGTTAGACCAAATTCAATAACTTGATTGCATACTTTTGCCATAAACCTACCATCTGATGTTCCTCCGTTTGTACTTACAACAGTATCTATACCACATATACTTTTGATAGAATCTTTACAATGATTTAAAAGTTCTTTTTGAGTAGTAAGGTATGGCTCTCCAGAATGTTTCCATTCGATATCATATTTAACTTCACATTTTTCTATTGCATTTACAATCTTATTTATAATTTCATTATGAGTTGTTTCTGTAGAGTATCTGATATTGAATGTTATTTTAGTGGATCCAGGTATAACATTATCAACACCTGCTCCTCCAAGTATATTTGATATTTGAAATGATGTTGGTGGAAAGAACTCATTTCCTTGATCAAATTCTATTTTTAGAAGCTCTTCTATTACACGAGATGACTCATGAATAGGATTTAATGCTTTTTCTGGATAAGCAACATGTCCTTGGATACCTTCTATTGTGAGATATCCTGATATTGAACCTCTTCTACCATTTCTTATTACATCTCCAATCTCATCACTTGAAGAGGGTTCGCCTACTAAGCAGTAATCAATTTCACTATCTTTAAAAATATTTTCTTCCACTAATTTTCTAATTCCAAATACTGCATCTCCTTCTTCATCCCCTGTTAGTATTATTTTAATTGAACCTTTAAATTCATTATCTTGAGTAAAAGATTTTACAGCTGATAAAAAACTCGCTATGCCGCCTTTCATGTCGGACGTACCTCGGCCTATTAAATAGTTATCTTCTTTTGATAAAATAAATGGATCTGACTTCCAGGTGCTTTTATCACCAGGAGGAACTACATCAGTGTGACCTACAAATGCCAATACAGGCTTTTCATCTCCCAAAGTGCATATCATGTTTTTAACATTACCATATTTATAAAACTTTGTTGTAAAACCTAATTCTTCAACAAAGGTAGATATATATTCCTGACAATCTGTATCATCTGGTGTTATTGATTTATATTTAACTAAATCTTCTAGGATATTTTCTACATTTTTACTTGTACTCATTTATGTCCTCTTCCGATCTAAGTGTTAGTACATCAAAGCCATTATTTGTTACTAATACAGTATGCTCATATTGTGCAGAAAGTTGATGGTCCCGAGTAACCACAGTCCATCCATCACTAAGGGTTCTTGTCCCATACCCTCCCGCATTTATCATTGGTTCTACTGTAAATATCATTCCTTCTTCTATAACTAATCCACTACCTCTTTTACCATAATGAAGAATCTGTGGACTCTCATGAAAATTTTTCCCGATGCCGTGACCACAATATTCTCTTACTACAGAAAAGTTATTTGATTCTGCATACTCCTGAATTGCTGCTCCAATGTCTCCTAATCGAGCTCCTGGTTTAATTTCTTTGATACCTCTTATCATAGATTCTCGTGTAACATTACAAAGCCTATCTGCTAAAGTATTAGTTTTACCAACAAGAAACATTCTACTTGTATCACCATGGTAACCATCTTTAATAACAGTTACATCAATATTTATAATATCACCGTTCTTAAGTTTTTTGGAGTTTGATGGAATTCCATGACAAACTTGATGGTTTATTGATGTGCAAATAGATTTAGGAAAACCTTTATAGTTTAATGGAGCAGGGATAGCATCTTGAGTATTCACAATATACTCGTGACAAAGTTCGTCTAATTCGCCTGTAGTTATCCCTGGTTTTACATGTTCCTTTATCATCATAAGAACATCTGATGCCAATCTTCCAGCAACACGCATTTTTTCGATTTCAGCACTTGATTTAATGTAATCGCTCATATATTTAGAATAATAGGTTAATTTTTATAAAAATATCAGTTTTCTATTGTTGAATACACCCAAATATGATACAACACTTTATGAATTTTATTGGAGTATTTTTTATATGGTAGCATTATCAATTAAAGAAATGATTGATGCTGGAGTGCATTTTGGCCATCGATCTAAGTATTGGAATCCAAAAATGCAACCGTACATATACACAACTCACAAAAAACTTCATATTATTAATCTTGAAAAAAGCTCTGAATGTTTCAAGCAGGCAGGGAAGTATATAGAAGATTTAATGTCTAATAATGGAACAATCATGTTTATCGGCACAAAAAGAGCTGCATCAAACATAGTTCAGAAATATGCAGACCAGACATCGATGCCTTATGTTAATAATAGATGGTTAGGTGGACTGTTAACTAACTTTAATACTGTTAAACAATCTATTGCAAAGCTTGATAACCTTAGAAATAAATATAAAAATCAAAGAATTTATAATTTTACAAAAAAACAAGCGATCGACTTAAAAAGAGAAATTGAAAGATTAGAAAAAAATCTTCTTGGGGTACAGAACTTGAGTAAATTGCCTGATGCGCTTTTCGTTATAGATACTCGTTATGAAAGAATAGCTATACAAGAAGCAAACAAACTTAATATACCTGTTATTGCTTTAGTTGATTCAAATAACTCTTTTGAAGGGGTAGACTATATGATTCCTGCAAATGACGATGCAATGTCTTCAATTGATTTATTCATGAATGCTATAGCTAAAATTATTATGAATTCTAAATCTAAAAAAGTCGTCAAAACTAAGACAAATACAAAAACTGACAAGCAGTCAATTAAATCTAAAAAAGTCATTAAGGCAGATGAAGTAAAAAAAGTTTCAAGTGATAAGTCATCTAAGAAAACATCTACTAAACCAAGCGCTAAGAAAACTGCAAAGCCCAAGAAGGAGAATGATGATGACTAATGCAATGGATCTTGTAAAACAGCTGAGAGAAATTACTGGAGCAGGAATATTAGATTGTAAAAAGTATCTCGAAAGAGCAAATAATGATCTTGATGAAGCAATTAAATTGATCCGTTCAGAAGCAGGAGTCAAAGCTAACAAAAAAGGCTCACGTATTGCTGCAGAAGGTATAGTAGGGTTCTATGAAAATGATACTCATATGTTAATTCTAGAATTGAATTCTGAGACAGACTTTGTTGCAAGAAGTGATGATTTTATAAAACTTTCCTCTGATTTATCAAATCTTCTCTTAAATGATTCATTTGATAAAGTTGAAGATAAAATTTCTAACGAAATTAGCTCTGTAATATCTAAACTGGGAGAAAACATTAAACTGCGAAGACATAAGAAAATTGAAAAAAATAATCATATGTACGGGTATACTCATAATAATAAAATTACTGCTATTGTCGAACTTCAAAAAGATAATGAACATTTAGCCAAAGATATTTGTATGCAAGTTGTAGCCTCTAATCCCTTAGCTCTTGATGAATCATTAATAGATCAAAATATCCTTGACTCTGAAAAAGAAATATACAAAAAGGAATTAGACAAAATAGATAAAAAAGATGATATCAAAAGAAATATCCTCGAAGGGAAAATGAAGAAATTTATCAATGAGAACACCTTATTAAATCAACCTTTTGTAAAAGATCCATCTACAACTCTAGCAAAATTACTTAAAGATAATCAAATTCTATCATTTTTTAGATATGAAGTTGGGGAAGGGCTTGAAAAGAAAACTGAAGATTTTGCACAAGAGGTGTATAATCAAATAAGTTAATAAGCTTAACGTCATGTTTGATAAAATAAAATCTGATACAGTCTCTACCATGGATAAAAGCATAGAAAGCTTCAAGAATGTTCTTGGAAAAATTAGAGCAGGTAGGCCAAATCCTAGTATTTTAGATCAAGTAATGGCAGATTATTTTAATACACCCACACCTGTCAAACAGTTAGCAAACATATCTGTTACAGATGCTTCTACCATATCCTTAAGCGTTTGGGATAAGAATGCAGTTGGCCCAATTGAGAAAGCGCTAAATGACAGTAACCTAGGCGTGAATCCAACGACAAATGGGACAAACATACATATTAAGTTTCCTCCGCTTACACAAGAAAGACGTGATGATTTAATAAAAGTTGTAAAAAAAGAGGGTGAAAATATTAAAATATCTTTACGAAATATAAGAAGGAATGCAAACACGTTAATTTCTAATCTAGAGAAAGATAAGAAAATATCAAAAGATTTTGAGAGAGATTATACAATCGAGATACAGGAGCTTACGGACGAATATATCAAAAAGTCTGAAAATATCATTGATAAAAAGATTTTAGAGATTAGCGAAGTCTGATTTTTTATTTTGAAACATATAGCCTTTATAATGGATGGCAATGGGAGATGGGCCTCTAGTCGAAATAAGTCTAGACAATATGGTCATGAAATTGGCTCCCAACGTGTTTATGAAGTTTTTAATTTTTGTACAAAATATAATTTTAATACTGCTACATTCTTTGCATTAAGTAGTGAAAATTCTCAAAGACCTAATGATGAAGTTTCTTATATTTCATCTTTGCTAGATATCTCCATACAAAAACATTTAGATGATTTATTAAATAACAAAATTCGTTTTCGTGTTATTGGAGATATAGATAATCTTCCTGATGAAACTATTGAGATTATTAAAAATGCAGAGAATCTTACTAGAGATTTTACAAAGTATAATATAAATATCGCTTATAATTATGGTGGACAATGGGATATCGTAAATACTATTCATAAACTAATTAGCAATAATATAGCTATTTCTATAGATACTATAAGCCAACATTTATCAACAGGACTCGATATCCCGGATATTATCGTAAGAACAGGTGGTTATAAGCGCCTTAGTAATTTTATGTTATGGCAGGCAGCATACTGTGAATTATTTTTTACAGATACTTTATGGCCTGATATTACTGAAAAAGATATTATATTAGCTACAGATTACTATAAAACTATAAAACGAAATTTCGGTAAAGTTGAGTAATGTCAGAATTAAAAAAAAGAGTTTTGACAATATCTTCTATCATAGCCGTACTCTATATCGTATTCAATTATGCTAATGATATTATTCTCAACGTTATCATAGTTGGCATATCTATTATTGCACTCAAAGAATGGATTAACTTAAAAGAAAAGATTAATTTTTTACACTTATCTATTTTTCTATTTCTTTTATATTTATTTTCAATAACAGAAATTAGGTATTATGTTATTTTACTCTCTCTTTTATTTTGGGTATCTATTTTTATAATGATGTTTTTATCTAGAGATAAGCTAATCAAATATATTAGAGCATATCATTTAACTTTTGGATATCTGCTTATTGTGAGCTTCTCTTATCAGCTGCTACACTTCATTCCTATTGATAATACACTACAAACGATAAGTACATTAAGCGAAAATAAGTCTCATATTATAACACTTATTTTTTTATTATCATTTATAGATATTTCAGCATATATTATAGGTAAATCCATAGGAAAGAATAGAATAATTACTGAAATAAGTCCAAACAAAACACTTGAGGGATATTTAGGTTCATTTGTTCTAACTATTTTTTTAATTTTTCTACTCACTAACCACTTTAATATTTCATGGACTAATGTTGATATAATATATCTAGTCGTTTTTATTATTTTTGCTTTTCTTGGAGATTTATTTATAAGCTTTGTTAAACGAATATATAATACTAAAGATAGTGGGAGTTTACTCCCTGGTCATGGCGGCATATTAGATAGGATAGATAGTTATTTACCAACTATATCTATATATAATTTTTGGTTTTTATTATGAAAAATGTATTTATTTTGGGTTCTACCGGAACAATAGGTGTAAATACACTCAAAGTTATATCAACGTTGAGCAAGTTTTTTAATGTATACGGCATAACATGTCATAAAAATATTTCACGTTTAAAATCACAAGTAGATACATATAGACCAAAATATGCAGTCATAACTGATGAAAAAAAATATTCTGAATTTATAAAAAAACATGGGACAAAAATCAAAAATACAAAAATATATTATGGAGTTGAAAGTATAAATAATATTATTGAAGATAACAAACTTGATACAATTATTGCAGCAATCGTTGGTTTTGCATGTCTTAATCCTGTTTTAACTGCAATTAAAAATAATAAAAAAATATTAGTCGCAAATAAAGAGATTCTAGTTAGTGCAGGTGATCTAATTGTCTCATATCTTAAAAAATCAAAATCGTTACTGTTACCGCTAGATAGTGAGCATAATTCACTTTTACAAATTATCGTATCATCAGGCCTTGAGTATAGAATTAATGATAAGAATTATTATGAGAAAAAAATTCAATCTATAACTTTAACTGCATCTGGAGGGCCTTTTTTAGACTATCCCATTAAAAAACTTAATAGCATAAAAGCAAAGGATGCTGTTAAACACCCTACATGGAAAATGGGAAAAAAAATATCTGTTGATTCATCAACAATGATGAATAAAGGCCTTGAACTTATTGAAGCAAAGACATTATTTAATTTAGATATAAAAAATATTAATGCTGTAATTCATCGAGCAAGCCTTGTGCATGCATTTATCGAATTTATCGATGGATCAATTATATTTCATATGTCTGATCATGATATGAAAATACCTATAGCATATGCTTTATGTTATCCTGATAGAATAAGAAATAAGAAGCGTATTATAGATAAGATTGATAACATTATATTTGAACCTCTTAATATCAATAAGTTTAGATGTTTTGAGCTTGCAAGAATTGCTGCAAAAAATGGAAAAAATTCAGGATTAATTCTTAATTCTGCCAATGAAATTAGTGTAGAATACTTCTTGAAGGACAAGATTAAGTATATGGATATCCCAAGGATTATTGAAATAGTTATGGATAAAAATCAACTCATCAAACATAAATCAGTTAAAGAGTTAATTGAAAATGATCAAGAAATAAGGGCATATACAAAAAGTATTATACATAAGAGGTTTTTATAAATATGGATTTATTGTACAGCATTGCTGGCTTTATTATTGCAATAGGCATCCTAGTTACATTTCACGAATTTGGTCATTTTATCGTTGCAAGATATTTTGATGTAAAGGTATTAAAATTTAGCGTAGGTTTTGGTAAATCTATATATATGCGTAAATCTAAAGATACTGGAACAGAATATTCAGTATGTACAATACCCCTTGGCGGATATGTTCAAATGCTTGAATCTAAGAATCGTGAAGAGGGCGATGTTCCGGTACCAGAGAATGATTTGCCACACTGCTTTGATAAGAAAAATGTATATCAAAGATTTGCTATTGTTGCTGCAGGACCAATATTTAACTTAATACTTGCTATTATCTTTTTCACATTGACTTACATAAATGGAATTAGCGGTATTAAACCTTCTATTAAAGTTGATGGTAATACTTTCACCGTTGTGAATGTAAATCAAAAAGACGTTACTAGATGGCAAGATGTAAGAGTTGAAATATTAAATAATATTATGGAATCAAAAAAACTAATTCTTGGGCTTGAAGGAGATGGCGGATCTAATAAAAATTTAATACTTCAGTATCCAAATGATATCCTAAACAAGGAAGGAGATATTGTACAGAATCTTAATATCGATATTGTTTATCCTAATAATGAACCTATAATTGGTTCTATAAGCCATAGTGACAACAATAAAAATATATTAGAAGGCGATGAGATACTTTCTATTAATAATCAAAATGTAAATACATGGACTGATCTTGTTACCATTGTTAAAAATAATCCAAATAGAACTGTAGAGATTATTGCAAAAAGATCAGATGCGATTGTGAATTACAATGTACATATAGGTAGTAAATCTGGAAGTGGTTTTTTAGGTGTTGGAAATCTAATTAATAAAGATAATATTGTTAGAGTAAATTATGGTTTTTTTGAATCTTTTACAAAAGGTCTTGAACATACTGTAGATTATACGATTCTAACTTTTAAGATGATTGGAAGATTAGTTACCGGACAAGCTAATGTCAAAAATTTAAGTGGACCAATAGCTATTGCTGAGTTTTCTGGCAAGTCACTCGAGATGGGTCTTTCATATTTCTTATACTTAATGGCAATTTTAAGTGTTAGTTTAGGAGTTTTGAATTTACTTCCTATTCCAATGCTTGATGGCGGTCACCTAGTTTACTATACATATGAGATAGTAGCTGGAAAAGAAATCTCGGAAAGGTTCCAAATAGCTGCTCAGACCTTAGGAATTGTTATATTAGGTAGTATAATGATAATTGCATTTTATAATGATTTGATAAGATTATTTTCATGAAATTATTTAAATATTTTTTTATATTTTTTTTTATCTTATTCTCAACTGCGCTACTTGCAAATGAAAATCAAGTAAACTCTGTTGTTGTGCAAGGAAACATACGTGTATCTGATGCTGAAATTGTTGATTATTCAAATATTGATATTGGTAAAATTTATACTGAACAAGACTTGTCGAACATAATAAAGTCACTTTTTTCTACCAAGCTGTTTAAAAATATTGAAGTAAATATATCAGAAAATACATTATATATTGATGTGATTGAACGTCCTATTATTTCTACTATCCTTGTTGAGGGAAATAAACTACTTGAAACAGAACAGATACGATCTTCATTAAAGAGCATAGGAATATTTCAAAGCAAGCCATATAGTAAAAACTTAATAGATAAGGTCCAACAAGAGCTAATAAGGTTATACTATGATAACGGAAGATATTCGACTTCTATAAAAATTGTAGAAGATGAATTGGAAAATAACTTGGTAAGATTAAGGATTCTTGTAGAGGAAGGGTCAGCATCAACAATTAAAGAAATTAAACTTATCGGCAATAAGTCATATTCTGATCGTCAGCTTAAATCATTTTTTAAATCAGGTCCAAAATATTGGTTTGAAGTTTGGTCTGATAAAGATATTTATAATAGTATAGCGCTCGAGCAAGATATAGAAACTTTAAGAGATTTTTATATAAATCGTGGTCATGCAAAATTTGAGATTGTATCAAAACAAGTTAACTTATCTAGTGATAAAGAAGATATATATATTACAATATTTATTAAAGAAGGCCCTATATTCAAATTTGGTGACATATCACTATATGGCTTAGAGTCATTTGATGCCACTGTCTACAAGAATATTTTAAACTTTAATGTTAAACCTGGGACAACATTTTCTAATTTCAATATTGAACAATCTAAGGAAGCTATAGAATTTGTCCTTGGAGAGGAGGGGTATGCATTTCCTCAAGTTATCTCAATTCCAAAATTCAGAGATAATACTGATTATGTAGATATTGACTTTCGTGTAGACCCTAAGAAAAAATCATATGTTAGAAGAATTAACATTATAGGTAATACAAAAACTAATGACGAAGTGTATAGAAGAGAGCTGCGTCAATTTGAGTCCTCTATATACTCTCAACAAAAGATTGATAGATCGAAAGTACGTTTGCAAAGACTTAAATATGTTACGTCAGTTGATGTTAAAAAAATACCCATTGATGAAAAACTTGGTATAGTAGATATTAATTTTATACTAGAAGAAACACAATCAGGAGAGTTTAAAGTAGGGGCTGGTTACTCGGATTCTTCTGGTGCTATATTTAATATTAAAGTTCAACAAGATAATTTTCTTGGTCGAGGCAACAATGTAGCTCTTGAGCTTGAAAAAAGCTCTTATAGAAAACTTTTAAAATACAGTAATACCAATCCGTATTATACTCAAGATGGAATTTCAAAAACTGTCAGCCTTGTTTTTAGTGAAACCGATGCGTCATCAACATCAACGGCAGCTTATTTATCTGATACATTCGCTTATGGCGTTAGTTTCTCAGTGCCAATATCTGAAACTAGATTTTATGGATATGGAGCTGAATTAGTTTACACGGAATATACATCTACTTCTGGATCTCCTACGAGAGTTACAGATTTTTTTGATAAACATGGTAAGACTCATTTAGGTGTTAATCTAAATGCGAGTATCACAGAAGATACAAGAGACAGAACTGTTTATGCAACTACCGGAGTAAGACATAGCTTGGTATCAAATACATATATACCACCAGATTTAGATTATTCATACACATCATTAACATATAGGGGAGAATATAATTATCCATATGAACTAGATTTTCTGAATTTATTTACATGGAATACAAGTTTTCAAATAAAACCACAATTAGGTTTTGGACTAGGCTTAACGGGGACCTCTTCCCTTCCTTTCTTTGATAAATATTTTGCTGGAGGTCAGAAATCAGTAAGAGGTTTTGACTCTAATAGTTTGGGACCATTAGTAAATAATACTACATGTACAGCAAAAACATGTGATGCTGTCGGGGGTGATTTTATTGCTGTTGTTCAAAATGATTGGATTTTCCCACCCCCTCCATTTTTAGGACAGGATAAACGTATATTTAGAGGTTCATTGTTCGTTGATATAGGTAATGTATTTGAAGATATCTCAGATTTTAGTTATAGTGAACTACGTGGTAGTTATGGAATTCAGTTAAACTTTTTAACACCTGTTGGAGCTGTGGCATTTGGCTTTGTAGACACATTTAAGTCGAAGAGCGGAGACGATACAAAACCAGTAATATTTTCATTAGGAGGTCAATTTTGAAAACTATAAAACAATTATCAGTACTTTTCATCATTTTGGTAATGTTTGATAATGCATACGCAGAATTAAAAGTAGGAATTGTAAAACTTGATACTTTATTTCAAGAAATTCCAATATATAAAGAATCGCAAAATGACATAAAAAAGGAATTCAAACCAAAAGCAGATCAACTAAAAGCTATTGAGACAAAATGGAATAAACTTAATGATGATTATTTAAAAAATGAGCGAGTAATGTCAAAAGATGATAGAAAGGAAATGATACAAAAGATTAATAATGTTGAGTCTGAATTTAGAGAAAAGCAAGCTGTTTTACAAAAAGAACTTCAAGCAAAACAAAATTCTGAACTTCAAAGAATTCGAGGAATAGTAGAAGAGGCTATAAACAAATATGCTAAGGATGAAAATTTTGATTTAATATTACGTGCAGATGGAACTACACTATACGCAAAAAAATATATTGATATAACACAAGAAATTATCTCGATTCTCAAATAATATGCAGCTTTCGAGAAAGTATAGTTCAAAAGAAATTTGCTCAAAGTATAAATGTGAATCTAATCTTGTTGAGGACATTATATTTGATCAAATCTCATCCATAACCAATCCAGTAGATAATTCACTTGGTTTTTTATCTAAATCTGTTACCAATAAAATCGATTTATCTTGCTTTAGTTTACTTTTAATTGCAGAGGATGTTGAAGTAGATTCAAAAATCCCTGTTATAAAATCTAATAATGTTCTAAAAATTGTTTCAGATATTCTCTCGGATTGTAATATTAGTAAAAATTACTCAAATTCAGAAACATTTCATAATGTAACTATCGGAGAAAATGTAAAAATTGGAAATAATTGTCAAATCTATCCAGGTACATTTATCAATCATAATAGTATTATTGGTGATAATGTTATAATACATGCAAATACTGTCATCGGTTCTGATGGTTTTGGATATTATATGAATGAGGGGCTTTGGGTAAAGATACCTCATGTAGGCGGTGTAATTATAGATAATAATGTTGAAATAGGCTCAAATGTAAGTATCGACCGAGGAATGATCGATAACACTCACTTAAAAGATAACTCTAAGATTGATAATCTTGTACATATTGCACATAACGTTGTTATAGGATCAAATACAGCTATAGCAGCATGCACAGGTATTGCTGGGAGCACTGTCATTGGTAATAATTGTACTGTGGATGGAGGCAGTGGAATCAATGGACACATTACTATTTGTGACGACGTACATATACATGGTATGTCTATGATTACAAAATCTATTACTAAGAAAGGTCAATATGCATCTGGAATGCCAGCTGATAATGTTCGTAATTGGAGAAAAAATCAAGTATTATTCAGGAATCTTAATAAAAATAAATAAAAAATTATGAAAAAGATAGAAAATTATTTACCGCATAGATATCCGTTTATACTAATTGATAAAATTATAGATATAAAACCACATGATTATATCATTGCTCAAAAAAATGTTAGTCACAACGAACCATTTTTTCAGGGCCACTTTCCTGGATATCCTGTTTTTCCAGGTGTCTTACTGCTCGAAGCAATGGCTCAAGCAACAGCAATATTAGATGTTGAGAGTAATAAAAGGGAAATATCTAATCAATTATATTATTTCGTTGGTATAGATAAGGCTCGATTCAAAAAGCAAGTATTCCCTGGCGATATACTCACTATCCATGCTAAATTAAATCAAAGTAAAAGAGAAATACACAAATTCACTGCTGATTGTAAAATTGATAATGAAGTTGTCTGTACAGCTGATTTATTAGGCGCTGTCAGAAATAAAAATGATTCATGAAACATCAATTATAGATCCCTCTGCTAAGATAGGAAATAATGTGGTTATTGGTCCCTATTGTATTGTAGAAAAGAATACTATTATTGATGATCATACTGTTCTAAAAAATCATGTTATCATACGAAGTGACACTCATATTGGTAAAAACAATACATTTTTTCAATTCTCTAGTGTTGGAGAAATTCCACAAGATCTTAAATTTAAGGGAGAAAAATCATTATGTACTATCGGTGATAATAATATTATTAGAGAATATTGCAGCATACACAAAGGCACTAAAGATGGTATTAATGAAACAAGAATAGGAGATAATAATCTTTTAATGGCATACACTCATATTGCACATGACTGCATAATAAATGATAATTGTATACTCTCAAATGCTGCTAGCCTAGCTGGACATGTAACTTTAGAGTCTAATGTTTCACTTGGGGGTTTTACATTAGTGCATCAGTTTTGCAGGATAGGGAGTTATTCATTCTCAGGACTAGGAACAGTTATATCTCAGGACGTTACTCCTTTTACCCTAGTTGCAGGCAATCACGCCAAGGCATATAAGATTAATTCTGAGGGACTAAAAAGAAAAAACTTTGACATTGATACTATCAAAAGCCTTGAAAAAATATTTAAGATATTTATTAAATCTAATAAGCCTATTGAAGAAAGATTAAATTCATATAAAAAACTTAAATTAAACGACAAAAATGTTAAGTATTTCGTTGATTTTATTACTAATAGCAAAAGAGGTATTACTCGTTAATTCTAAGTAATTTATTTGCTATTTTTATAAGATTATTTGTAGCACCACCTTCTAACGTATCTTTTACATCAGTTAATTTTTTCAAAATCATATTTCGGTAATTCTCATCCTTATCTATTTTATTAAGCTCTACCATTATATCTACTTGATCACTATAATTTGGCTGTATGAATTCTTTTATGAATGCATCTGATCCAATTTTGTCTCCTAATATAAGATTAACTAAACCAATATATTTAATCTTAATCATACTCTTCATTATTAAGTATGAAATAAATGATAGTTTATACATAATTACCATCGGTATGCCTAATATCGCTAATTCTAATGTAATAGTACCTGATGCACACAATGCTTTTTTACAATTTGCAATAGCCGTTTTATTTTTACCTGACTCTAACAAATTATGATATTCACTTGGCAGCAAACTTAATAAAATCTCCCTTGAGCTATTATTTGCATAAAAGATCCTTATGTTTTCGTTTTTATTTTTTTGTATACAATCTAACATTAAGTATATATTATTTTTAATTTCAGATTCTCTACTACCAGGGAATAATCCTAGATCAATGATTCTCTCTTTATGATCAATAGAATTTATTTTAAGACTATCATTATCAATTAAAGGATGTCCTACGAAAGTCACATTAGAAGTATATTTATTGAAAAAATGCTTTTCAAATGGAAAGACAACAGCTAGGTGATCAATATTTTTAACAAAGCTTTTTGTTCTTTTTTCTCTCCACGCCCAGACTTGAGGTGCTATGTAAAAGAGGACTGGAATATTTTGAGTTTTAGCAAACTTTGCTATCTTTGTATTAAATTCTATATAATCAATTAACACTATAAGATCAGGCTTATTATCAATAATATGTTGTTTTGCCAATGACAGTGCTTTTTTAATTTCAGAATACTTTGATATTACTTCCATTATTCCAACTACAGATATAATCTCTGAATCATAAATTAGTTCTGCTGGCGATTTCTTTATTTCTTCTTGTCCTATAGCAGTAAAGACTAAGTCTGAATTAATATTGGAGTGACTAACTATATATGAAGCGCCATGTTGATCACCTGAGGATTCTCCTGCTACTACAAATATCTTTTTCTTATGATGAATACTCATTTAGTACTTTACAAATATATTTTACGTTACTTAATTTCATTTCAGGATAAATAGGCAAAGATAAACATTCATTAGATATTTTCTCTACATTTGGAAGACTTTTATATTTATCATTTTTATATGCATTATATTTATAGATTGGCTTTGAGTAGTATATACCGTAAGGAACTTTTTTATTTTTTAAGTGCTTTTCTAGCATCTTTCTATTTTTTACTCTAATAGTAAATTGATTATAGGTATGAATACCATTTTTGTCCTCATAAGGCACAATGATTTCTTTATTATTTAGAAGCTTTTTATACTGACTTGCTATTATTCTTCTACTTTTTATGAATTTATTAATATATTTTAATTTTATATTTAAAATTGATGCTTGGATTTCATCTAGGCGGCTATTATAGCCAATAAAATCATGTTGATTTCTTTTAATTCCTCCATGAGTTCTTAGTTTTAGAATTTTATTAAAATCTTTCTCTTTTTTAACTGCTATAAGCCCTCCATCACCAAAAGCTCCTAAATTCTTAGTAGGAAAAAAACTAAAACATCCCATATCACCATATGATCCTGTTTGTTTACCTTTATATGTGCAACCAAATGATTGCGCACAATCCTCAATATGAATAAGAGAATTATCTCTAGCAATTTTATTAATTATATCTAATTGACATGCTTGCCCAAAAAGATTTATTGAAATGATTGCTTTAGTTTTTTTTGTTATTAATGACTTTATCTTTTTTGTATTTATATTAAATGTATGAGGATTTATATCTACAAAAATAGGTTTAGCACCAACAAGTGAAATTGCTTCTGCAGTTGCAAAGTAGGTAAACGGTGATGTTATTACCTCATCATTCAAGCCAATATCTCTGGATCTTAATGATAATACTAGTGCATCAGTTCCAGAATTACAGCTGATGACATACTTTGATCCAAGAAAATCTTTTACTGATTCTTCAAATATTTTGACATTATCTCCTAGAATATACATACCAGACTTAAGTATTTTTTTAATAGCACTCTCTATCTTCTTATCAAATAGCTTATATTGTTCTTTTAAGTCAAAACTTTTAATATTTTTCATAATCCTTTTGTAATTCTCTTAGCAACCTTAAGAGCTCGCTCTGCATCTAAACCTGTTGTCATAGGTTTACATTTATTGTTGCAACTATTTATGAAGTTTTTAATTTCTTCATTTAATGTATCAACTTTATTGAATTTATATTCTTTAGAAGAAAATGCATTACCTCTTATTTTTTTTAACTTCTTTAGCTCATTCGACATAAAATCGATAGAGTAATATGTATTATCAGAGAAAACCCTCATTTTTCTCTCATTCTTCATACTAATTCTACTCGCAGTAAGATTAGCAACAATCTTTTTATCAAATTCAATTCTTACATTTGCTATGTCTATTAAATTTGTAATAATTTTTTTACCAGACATCGATATATTTTTAATATTTTTATTAACCAAAGATAAAACTATATCAATATCATGAATCATCAAATCTAAAACAACATCAACGTCATTCGCTCTAGGATTAAATTTACATAGCCTATGAACTTCTATGAATTGTGGATTAGATAATTCCTTTTTTAATTTGATAATAGCTGGGTTAAATTGCTCTAAATGACCTACCTGAAGAATTACTTTATTTTTCTTTGCAAGTTTATTGAGGATATTTGCCTGAGCAGTAGTCTCTGTCATTGGTTTTTCTAATAGTACATGTTTTCTATTTTCTAAAAAAAACTTTGCTATTTTGAAATGAGTAGTAGTAGGAGTTACAATAGAAACCGCATCAACATCATCTAGTATAGCTTTAAAATTCTTACACCTCAAAAAGTCATCATCTGTAAATCTTTCAAGCTGCTTAGCTGAGCTATCAACTACAGCTGTGAGAGAGACATTTTTTAGTACTCGATACTTTTGAAGATGAAAACTACCTAAATATCCCAGTCCCACTACTCCTATCCTAATTTTATTATTTTTCATATATATTAATTTATAAAATGATTGGTAGAATATATATTATACATCAATTTAATGAATAGAACTAAGTTAATAGCTGGAGTAGATGAAGTTGGCAGAGGAAGCCTAGTCGGTTCTGTTTTTTCTTCAGCAGTTATACTGGAGGATAATCATGATATTGATGATTTGAGAGACTCCAAAGCTATCTCTCCAACAAAAAGGTTCAAAATTGCACAAAAAATTATAAAAAATGCATTATCTGTATCTATTGGCATAGCTACACTAGATGAAATTGATAAATTAAACATTCATCACGCAACATTATTAAGTATGAAAAGAGCTATTGATAATCTTTGCTTAAAACCATGTAAAGTTTACATAGATGGGAAATATAAGCCAGATATAGAAGTTGATACTGAGTCTATAATTAAGGGTGATCAGAAAATTAAAGAAATTTCAGCTGCCTCTATAATAGCTAAGGTAGCAAGAGATAATGAGATGCTATATATTGATTCAAAGATAGATCAGTATGATATTAGAAATAATAAGGGCTATGGTACATATAAACATATGAATGCTCTTTCAGTTTTGGGGAAAAGTATTTATCATCGAAAATCATTTTTGAAATAGAATTATGGACAATTTTACACATCTACACTTACATACTTCATTCTCCATAAATTCTGGAACTATTAGGATAGATGAGCTAGTTGAACAAGCTAAAAAAAATAAAATTAAATCTCTTGCAATAACTGATTATCTAAATATTTTTGGTGCAATAAAGTTTTATAATAAATGTATATCCCATTCTATTAAGCCAATTATTGGTTGTGAAATACCCATAGTTGATAATAATCATAATTACTTTGGGATTGTAGTTTTATTATGTAAGAATAGCGAAGGGTATCATAACCTTAATAAAATCCTTTCTGTCATTCATACATCTTCTTCACATCTTGCTGCGAATACAACCTTATTAAAAGATTATAAAGAGGGACTAATATGTCTATCTGGTGGCAGGAATGGTATATGCGGTATAGGTTCTTTGCAAAAGAATACTAATGATATCAATAATCTCATTACACATTTATCTAGTATATTTCATGAAAACTTTTATATCGAGATAGAGAGAACACAAAGAGAACATGAAAGTATCTACAATAATAAATCATTAATGCTCGCATCTAAATTTAATTTACCGGTTGTAGCCACTAATGATGTTCACTTTATTTCAGATTCTGATTTTGAGGCAAATGAAGTAAAAGTTGCAATTAATCAAAAAACTAAGTTGGATGACAGAATTAATCAAAATGATTATTCATCCTTTCAATATTTTAAAGACCAAAATGAGATGATGGAATCATTTTCTGATATCCCATCATCATTAAAAAATATAGAAGAAATTACTAAGAGATGTAATTTTAAATTACCTAAATTTAAATATCATCTTCCTAAATATACTAATCCATCAAATATGGATGACTTAACTTTTTTTAAAGAAGTGTGTAAAAAAGGATTGCATGAATATTTGATATCAAAGGATATTCAAAATACTGATGAATATGAACTTAGATTAGCAAGTGAAATCGAAGTAATCCAATCCATGGGGTTTACTAGTTATTTTCTTATAGTACAAGAATTCATTTCGTGGGCTAAAAATAATGATGTTCCTGTTGGTCCTGGACGAGGTTCTGGAGCAGGCTCCCTAGTAGCATTTGCACTTGGTATTACAAATATAGATCCCATTAAATATAATTTATTGTTTGAAAGGTTCTTAAATCCGGAGAGAATATCAATGCCTGATTTTGATATTGATTTTTGTATGAATAAAAGACAAAAAGTAATTGATCACATTATTGATACATATGGACAAGAAAAAGTATCTCAAATAATTACATATAATACTTTATCAGCAAGAGCAGTAATAAGAGATGTTGGAAGAGTTTTAGATCATTCTTATGGTTTTGTTGATCGTATTGCAAAGTTAATACCTTTCACAGTAGGAATTAAAATTGATGAAGCACTTAAAATTAGCAAAGACTTATTAACTGAATATAAAACAAAAGATGATGTTAGGATAATTATTGATTTAGCAAAGAAAATTGAAGGCTTACCGAGAGGTGTAGGCACTCATGCAGCTGGTATCGTAATAGCCCCATCAAATATTACAGATTTCATGCCTGTTTATTCTTTAGAAGATAAAAATGAACTGATTACTCAATTCGATAAGGATGATATAGAGTCCATTGGTCTTGTAAAATTTGATATTTTAGGGCTTACGACTTTAACCATTATGGATGAAGCAACAAAATTAGTTTTAAAGAAAAATAATACTTTTGATATAAGCTCAATTAGGCTTGATGATGATAAAGTTTTTGATCTTTTGAAAAATAGAAAAACTACAGGTATATTTCAGCTAGAGTCACTAGGTATGAAAAAATATATGGCCCAACTTCAACCAGATAGATTTGAAGATATTGTTGCACTTGTTGCCCTCTATAGACCTGGCCCACTTGGCACAAATATGGTTGATGATTTTATATCAAATAAACATGGTAGAGAAGTAAGATATGAACATCCACTTTTGAAAAATATACTTGAAGAAACAAATGGGCTTATTCTTTATCAGGAACAGGTAATGGAAATTGCAAGAACGCTCGGTAACTATACTCTAGGAGAAGCAGACGTTTTACGTAGAGCGATGGGCAAAAAAAAGAAAAAAGAAATGGAAGATCATAGATCAACATTTATCTCAGGATGTAAAGAAAATGGTATTGATTCTAAAATCTCAGAATCAATTTTTGATAAAATGGAAAAATTTGCTGGTTATGGATTTAATAAATCACACTCAGTTGCATATGCAATGCTATCTTATCAAACCGCTTATTTAAAAGCATACTATCCAACTGAATTCTTTTCTGCAGCCTTATCTTCAGATCTAGATAATACAAATAAAATTATTAATCTTATTACAGCATGCAAAGATTCTAAGATAAATATTAGTTCTCCAAATATAAATGAATCTGTGTATAAATTTGTACCA
>MDSZ01178613.1_pt1 | contig 24373 bp, 25 predicted proteins | sample 811201 | NCBI WGS metagenome assembly MDSZ01 (sample SAMN05326647, study PRJNA326480) | marine metagenome | isolation source: seawater | place: Indian Ocean: North | collected 2010
TAATAGCTTTACCTGTTTTTGTATCAATGTTTTTATAATCATCGTAGTAGAAAAATCTAACATCTTCGAAACTTTCAAAAACATAATCTAATCCTCTAATAGTAAATTCATATTTTGCCGTTGTTGCCGAAGAGGCTGGAGCAATATATGTTGCCTTGATTAACCAAGATGCATCTTTGCCTAATACTTTAAAACCACCATGCTGTTGGTTGTATTGTACTGAGAAGTCAGATGTTTTATCTAAATAATCTTCTGAAATAGTGTACCATGATTCTGTTTTAGTCGATGTGTCTCTGTAATGATAACCAATACCAAAGTTAACTCCTGATTCCATTAACGATTGAATCGCTGATTCTTCACTTATTGTGAGTGTAGATCTCAAATTAGGAAGTACTTTTCTAACTTTCAATCCTGACGTTATTGCTGTATCCAATGTTATTGACCCTGTTGTGTCAGTTGTAATTACTGATCCATCATTTTTAATACTCATTACAGTTGCCCATTTAACAGTAGTAGGTGATGAATAATCATTAACAAATTCTAATTTTGTGCCTGGTCTAATAAAACCAAGTTTTTCATCTGAAGAATTTGGATTATTATAAACTGTAATTGCTTGTGAAGGAGCATCATTACCGCCAATATAAAAGTATCCAGTTTCACTTTCTCCTGCTGTAGGATAAGGTTTCCATAATACCCTGTTCACGGATGTTAGATCCATTTCAAATTGATCTGAATCATGATGTGTTTCAACTGATTTTTTATAATCATCAAAATAAAAATTTTGTAATTGTATTTTTTTCAATAATGGTGCTAACTTATTTTGTATAATATAACTATAGCTAGAAGTATCAATTACCGTACCTGTTACTTCTTCTGTAGTTAATGTGAAGTCTGGTGACTTATACACTATAGCATCTTCTCCAACTACATTTACACTCTTAACAGTACCAGTTGGATCGTTTACATCTAAGTATCGTGAATGACCAATGTGTGTTCTGTTCATAGCTTTGATTTTTTGGATAGTTGTACTTTGTGTTAAAGGAAATATGCTGTAATCTTCAGCATTAACCATTCTGTCTTGTGAGTAGAACGCCTGCGGTGCATTGTTTTTAATTGCTGTATTTGTTTCTGTAGCTGATGAATTATCAACGGTATAATTTAACGTTAAAGACATTGTAGCTGTAAATGTTTGTCCAGCTGAATTTTGATAGTTAAAAGAAACTTCTTCGTTTTGTATTCTGTTTGCTTTTAGTACTTGTCCTTTACCAGATGATTTTCTAAAGTAAATTCTAAAATTTCCTTTTGGTGCATTACCAAAATTACCATCACTAAATTGTACTGTGACATTATCGTTGTTTCTAGAATTAACTGTATAAATGTTTCTAGTTGCCAAAGCTAATGAATTGTAAATTGTATTTTGTCCGTTGAGTGCTGGAACTGACGTCCATTTTTCTAATGGTGTACCCATTGTTCCTACTTTTTGTACCCATACGTCTGTGTCATTAATATCACTAACATCAATATCAACTTGTCTGTTTGGTAATGGATTTACAAATTCATGATCTTGATACTGCAAAGTTCCTTCTTTAAAGTAAACAAAGAATCCTGTGTTAACAGAATTAAAACCTTGATTGTCATTTCTATAAATCAAATTAAATGCTTCAGAAGAGTCTGGCGCTCTTTCATAAAAATAATTATCTGGATGAATATCTACTTTCACAACATCAATCGATGTTGACACACCATCTACAGAAGTTTGAAAATTTTTAACAACACTCTGGTCACTTGTTGATGACGTTGCATAAATTTCACTTGCAACAGAACCTATCGTTGCAGATTTGGTTGGATTACCAAATTGGTTTGTAGTATTGAATAATGTATTACAGACAGTTAACCATTGGTCATACCAATTAGCATTGTTTGGATCATTCCATGAAATATTTGTATTAGAAAGATCAGCACCATCTGAATCTGTAATTGGTTCTGTGGTTCTAATTTTTGTAAGTTTTAATAAACCTCTTGCTGGAGTATTTCTTCTAGTTTTGTAATTGATTAGTTTTGCTAATCTGATAATCGAATCTCTTCTTTCAGCTGTATCTAAAAAATTCTCTCTAGCATTCAAGTCTGTTCTAAATGCAAGTGACTGACCTAGGTAAGATAATAAATCTATTATTGCTATGAATTCACTTGATTGAATATAGTCATTGAAATCTTCTGGATAATTTACTTGAATGTAATTAAGCATGGCTGATCTGATAGTATCAAAATCATATGCTGTGAAGTTTGCTTGAGAGAAACTTCTATAAATTGTTTTCCAATCTTCTGCTGAGAATAAATTGTTCTGTCTAATTATTTGACTCATTATAACGTTTCTCTTTCAAAGTTAACTTGCATTGACGCTTGTTGGTTGAAGGGTAACACATTTAGTTGTATGTCTACTCTTATACCATTTCCAACATCGTCTAAAATTAAATCTATTAATTGTACTCTTGGATCTGATGCAATTATAGTTTTGCAATCTTCAACTAGATCTTCTTTAGTACTTTCATCAATTGGTTCATAAAGCAAGTCCCAAATTATTGAGCCAAATTCCGGATCCATCACTCTTTCACCTTTTCTGGTGTAAAAATGATTCATTAAATCTTGTTTGATCAAATCAACATCATATAATTGATTAGATTTTACCCCTGCTACCGATGAAAATCCTCTGTAAACTCTACCAGAGACACGAGAATCTGCCACCGTAGCAGAAGTGTTATTAGCAGTTGATGTTGAATATGTTGTTGCCATTATGTATCCTTATTGATATTTATAGACATTATTATATACTACTTTAATTATCCTAATATTAGGCCAAATTAGCCTGACTAAATTATTATAAATATATTTAATACAATCAATAATGGGCAACAATTAATGAAAAAATTTGAAAATTTTAGTGCTGATGATAAAATCGAATCGTTGCTACTTGATAACGATATTCATTATCTATCAGGCGAAATTACAGATGAAAATATAGCTCGTGCTATCAAATGGATAGTGACTGCTAACTTGAACAAAAAACCAAAACGTACTTTAAAGTTGTATATCAATTCAACTGGTGGTGATCTATACGAGTCGTTTGCATTGATTGATGTTATGAAAAATAGTTACCACAATATTAGTACTATCGGAGTTGGTGCTGTAATGAGTGCCGCTTTTTTAATATTTGCCTGTGGTAAACATGGTGAAAGATATATTGGACAAAACACAGGTATCATGAATCATCAACATTCAGATACAATGGAATCCAAAATGCATGATATGAAATCACAGATGCAGGAAAATCAATACTGTGAAGAAAGATGTTTTAGAATACTGAAAGAAGCAACTGGAAAAACAATGGCTTCGGTTAAGAAAAAATTAGATTCTCCTAGTGATCAATACTTTACGGCAAAACAATTGATTGACCTTGGCATAGCTGATCATATATTATAATAACATGAGTAATGAATTAAAGAACTTTGCTTCTGGCAAAGACTGGTGGTATATGAATCGTGAAAAGGGAGTGCATCTCATTGAGGTAATCAGTGAATTATATCATTCCAGATTGAGAAGTATTGGTGTTGAACTAAATGACGATAGTGCCGAAGTGGTATATGATGAAATTGAAAGTGCATTGGACAACCTAACTTACGAATTACAGAGCAATCCAGAAATTCTTTACGAAAAAGTTGGAATAAAATTGGATAAAGCCAACCATGTTACCCAATATGATCCTGAAGATCCTGAGACTTATTAAGATAATTTTCCAAAATCCAAAAAAAATGCTTGACATAGTTGTATTCTAGTGCTATAGTGTATTTGTTATGTTTAATTTAATCTTAAAAAACCTGTTAGGAGGGAAAACAAAGATGGCTAGAACTAAACAATACGTTGTATATACAAGAGAGTTTGTAAAAGGCAACGTTAAAAACAAAGTTGGCGTATTCGTAGAAGAAGCCAAAAACGCAATTGATAACAACGGCGAAGTAAACGGTGGTGTTATTAAGTACAAAAACCTTAACATGAAAAGAGCAACACCAACGTCTGCTCTAGTTTCAAAAGGTTATGATTTCAACGTTAGAGTAATCTCTACAGGATCATTGCAATCAGCAATGGCAACGAAATCAGCTTTAATCAACTTACTATCAGCAAGTGGTAAGACGTTGATTAACAAAGCGGCGTAATTACTAATTAATTTTAAAATTAATTGCAATGATTGGGCGGTAGGAAACTATCGCCCTTTTTTTGTGACTTTTTATGATTGATTTTCTAAATTAGATTGTTCGTGATCTGGATAAGGTTCTCTAGTTGTAAATCTAGTTAATATCGACCCACGTTTAGATTCTGTGACTTTTGGACTATTCAATGAAGAACTAGTTCTTTCTGATAGTATGTTTGTGTAAAGTAAATTACCATCTGCATCTGCTTGAAAAGATATGCCAGGAACTTTTGTGGCCTTCAATGCTATTGGTCCGTTCATGTGTATCTTAGGAGCAGTCTCATGATGGAAATCTCCTGCGTTAATATGAGATTCACCGTCTGTTGTAAATTTTTGTGCTAAAGTAGAAAATGAATTAAATGTTGTTGTGCTTAAATCAATACCACTACCTCCAGTTACTTTAAAGTTACCAGCACTATGTATATGTACATTACCTTTAATATCTCCTAAGTTTCTTGTTGAGATTGGTTGTGTAAACTCATCATCTTTTTTATCCAATGTGTTGTTGGCTTTGATATTTGTATGTCTACCAGATTCAATATTAATATCTCTGTCAGCTCTTATGTTGATGTCTTTTTCTGATCTCATTGATATTGAGTCTGCACCAAACACTTCTATTTTTCCTGATTCAGTAATTTCCACCCAACCTGTACCTTTGCTGTTAATGACATAAACCACACTATGTGAATCATCTAACAATAATTGAGCACCACCAATTGTTCTAAGTCTAATATATTTTTGACTCACATCATCCATTACAAATTGATGACCACCAGGTGTTAAAAATCCAAATACTTTTGATGGAGATTCTCTTCTAGCTGATGAATCTGTTAATCCTCTAATGTTATCATTTTCTAAACCTTGTGTGGTTAAAGAATTATACATTGGAGTATGTGTTGCTCTTTTTACTTTATCTTTTGGACCTGTTGTAGAATCATCAAACACATCTAAATTTTGAGCTTCAACAGATCTTCTGTTAACTTCTGAAACTGGCACTATTGGTGCATCGTTATTGTCACTGAACGTTGTACCTTTTGCAATACCAGGAATCATATGATTGATACCAGGTTGATACAAACAACCTAGACATAAGCCCATGGCATCTTGTCCGTTGACAAAAGCAACTGCAACAATATTACCAACGTCAGGTGGAATCATCCACATTCCGTAAGCATCTTGTGTTCCTTGGTATGTGTTTTCTGCATCTCCACCTGCCAACAATACGTTTGGGTTACTAGCACCTGCAAATGGTGATACCCATTGTACTGTTTTCCAAGTGTTTTTATCAGTTGATGGAGTTTGTGAACCTAACAAGTGTACACGTAACCTTCCCATTTTAGCACCATCAACATTTTCCATTACTTCCGCTAATTGAATAGTGTTGTATTGTGTGCTTTTAGAGTTTCCGGTTTGTCTTTTTAAAAAACTTTTTGCAAACGAATCCGATTTACTTGCCATTATTTGGTCCTCGCATTTTCTCTAACTTCTGCATAGTCATTTTCTGATCTTATTTTTAAGTCTTCGATGTTTGTTAGTGGGTCTCTAATCATTTGTAGTCTTTGTGTAAACTGTCCATTATTAAATGTACTTTCAACTTCATATGGAACATATATTCCTTGTATAAATTCATCTGCTCTTTCCGAACCTGCTTTTAAAAATCCTGTTTCTGAATCTGGTTCAGCAGGAGCAAGACTTGTAAATAATACAGCAGTTTCTTTAGAATAGTCAACCATTGTATCGTCAACAGATCCTTTTTTATCAGCTTGTCCAAATGCATCTTCTAACCAATAAGGATCGCCTATGATTTCCATACTGATATTCATCATTTCAACAGGACCAGCTTTTGAATTTTCTAACAAAGCCATATACTCACCACCTGGTTCAGACCCAACGTCAATACCATCTGATATGATTTTTCTGTCATAAAATTGAATGTTAAATGCTTTAGCTCTGTCGCCTTGATATTTGTTTGCATACTTGTTCCATTCTTCGTCACTAATTTTTTCTGCAAGAGCATGATTTCCACCTGCTTCTAATTGTAATCTACCCGAACTGCCATTTTCTGTACCAATTTTTGAAGATTTTATACTAGACTCAAAACCAGAAACATCAAGAGTTTTTAATGCAACCATTCTTGCGGCTGGCGGAATATCGGGGTTACCATAATTCCATTTTTCGTTTGCTTTTGCAATATCATTATTATATTGATCTGCTAACTTTTGAAATGCTTCTGCTGTATTTGAATCAGGTTCAACTTCTCCTGCTGTTACTTTTGCAAAATAATTTTCCAAAAATAGTCTTCTAGATACTAATAAATCATATTCTTCGTCACGATCTATTTTTCCATCTTTGGTAGCGGCATTCCATTTAGTAGCTGAGTTGTCCATTGTTTCTTTTAGTTTGTTTCTTTCGGCTATGAAATTTCTATCTTCTTTAGTCAATCTAAAATGACTTGGGTACTTGTTATATAATCCTTGTAAAGAATCATATGGATAAACATATTGAAAATTATATTGAATATCAAAATTTAATACGTCTAGGTTTTCGCCAGTAAAAAAATATTTGTAATGTTTGGTTAATATTTTTCTATCTTCCATTGTTTTTAATCTTTTTTGATTGTATTCTTTTGGAGCCAACAGCTCTTCTTTGATAGCTAATTTTGTCATTACATTTTTGATTCTAATGACATACTTTAATTTTCTAGCATAATCTTGTCTTAACGGATCCCATTGAAATGGTACAGCGTATGGTTTGACAATAATAAGTTTCTTTGTCATCTCTATATCGTCCCATTTTTTCTTAGTCTCTTCTCCGGCTGTTGCTTCAATTACTTTTTCTTTAAAACCTTTTAATTTCTTTTGAAAAAATTCTGTCCTTGACACGTGTTTAGTAATAATTTCTTTAATACTAGCATCGTAGTTACTGACTGAACGAAGTTTTTGATCTTTCAAGTCAATGTTACTAATCATTTCTAGATCTGAAATAATTGGAGATGATTTTATATCTTTTGTTTCACTAGGATTTTCACATTCAACTTCAACTTCATATTGATCTAAAACATATTTGGTAACTCCTAGATGATGCATCTCTTGTTTGTTTAATGCAACTTCAAATCCTTTACGGAAATCTTCAAATGTCACAATATCACTGATTTCAATATCTTGTACCAATTGATGATCATCAGCTAAACCCAAATCTCCGGCACGTACACCTTGTACAGAATATACTGATCCGCCATTGTTAACACTATAAGTTATGTTGTTAATCATTATAGCATATACACGTCTTGTGCCTGGAATCTCTACTTCGTCACCAATACTGCCATCTTGTTTTCTACCTTTTAGATATACTTGTATAAAAAAAGGGTGTACTTTATATTCTTCAATGCCTAGTATCTTTGAAGCTTTGTATAAATCTTTAACAAAACTGGCACCTAATGGCTGAGTGATTTCAAAATTAAAATTGGTAGTGTTTCCCATTCCTGTTTCTTGGGTAGGACCAACAATAGTTTTCATACTAAGATTGGTGACCTGTGTATTTGTTTGTGCAGATTTGGCAAGTACTATAAATTTAGTTTGTTCATCGTCGCCATAATTGAACCAAGAACTATTAAAGCTGTTTGGATCTGTGCTAAAAATTTTGTCCATGCTCGTATCAGGCTCTTTGGTTTTCAAACTGCCTGCTTTAGTCATTGCTTCCGCATCTAACCATGCTTTGGTAAGTTGTAAATCAGCTATACCTAGTGTGATGTCATATGAGTAATGTTCGTATTCATGCACAGGGTTTGGCACTACATTTTTAAATTTGTAATCAACACCAGTACTTTCATAGAGTCTTTGATTCATTTCAGCTTCTGATTCTTCGTCGTGAGTGGTTTTTTCTAGATCATTGACAAAGCCATCATCAGCTGTAACACTTTGATCTGTTGCAACAGCATCTCCTGGCTTTACTAAATTAGCAGGAAGATGTCCATCATCTGCTGTCACACTTTTAACATCATCAAATCCTTTGACAGCCAGGTCCGCTTTATTATTATAATTTTCAAAAGTTTTTGCCATGTCTTTCTGAAAGGCTTCCGTGCCATCATTTAATACCGGAATTATATCTTGTTCTAGATGTGTTTTGAGAGCATTACCTTTTTTTCCGCTGAATCTAGTTTTGAATTCGCTAGGATTGGATTTAAGAGCTGAAGTGATTTCGTTTTTCATTAATGCTTCAGTCTTGTCTAGTGGTAAAGAACTTAAGGCATCGCTCTTAACAAAATTTTTTGTATTGGTCAAAGAAATAGAATCGTTAAGTTTCTTTACGTTTAAGATTTTGTCTTTAAGCGGATTGAATCCAATTCCTTTGCCCATTTTTGTTTCCTTTAATTAGCGAACTGCGAAACTGAAGATCTGCTTGGTAATCTAATAACCAAACCTGCTTTAAAGTCTGCAATAGGATCTTCCATCACGTCCATGTTTCTTTTTATAAACACCCACCACAATCTAGTGTCACCATAAAGTGAATAAGCTAATAGGTCTGGACGTTTTTCATATTTTGTTTCAATCGTGTAATACTCGTCAGCATCTGAATAAGCAAGATTAGGTACTGACATTATGTCTAGATAATCGTTTACTAATCTTGTAGTGCCATATGGAGAATTTTTTTTATACTGTGACATTAGATAAAGCCTCTATTACCATTTTTGTTACCTTTAAGTAAATGTGTTCCTTTTCTAAAAGAATCTAAATCAAATTGATCTCTTTGTACACTCGGTACTGGAGCATATACTATATCCATGAAGATATTAGCAACTGTTGGCACATAACTCTGCTGAATGGCTTGATTGATGCTACCAAAATTGTCTGCTGTTGCTTTTCTTTCATTGGCCATTGTTTGCATGGCAGGGTGTCCTGGACTTCTGTCGCTTTCAGCCACTTGGTAATCAGCCGGCATACCAGCTGGTACGTAATCTACGTCTTGTTCTAAACCAAAGGATACGTTCTGTATCAATACAGGTACCTTGTCAAACATATATGGACCATAAGCTGAAAATAATAAAATTGGTGGTGGTACACCTCTTCTTTTGTCATTCTGTATTCCATAATATGACATTGTGACAGTTCTTAAAAAATGTATAACTGCCAACATATATCTTGCTTCGTAAACATTGTTAGCTGTATATGGCATTGTAACAGATAGTCTCGGAGAGGCCCTTCTAGCATAGGCCATATAATCAAAGTTTGTTTGCGGTATATTGTATTGTGTGTATTCTACAGAGGCGTGTTGCACTTGTATTGCTGGAGTATATGGCATTATCATACCATTTGTTTCAGCTATCGGCGCCAATAAATTACTGCTGGCATCTTTACTACCATATATTTCTTCTTTGGCTCCGGGCTTGGCTTGTAGCTTACCTCTAAAATCATTATTAATACTCATACTGATATTTATAGCTTTCTTTAAAGCTGTATTTAATTTAAAAAAAATGTGCAAAAAAGGTTGACCAATTTGGTAAAAAGCCATATATTGTGAATATGGCAAGAACAAATTACCTAAATAACAAGGACATACTTAAAGAAATACATAAATCTAAGTCTAGTTATTGCTTCTTTACGAAGCCTGAATACAATGCTTATGATATGATTATCCATGATAGCATTAAAAAAATGAATAAAACAAAGCTCATGGAGGCTAGACGTCTACGGGCTACCAGACTTACCAAACTAAAAGTCGATGAATTAGGTTTAAAAAAGAGTGAAGTAAAAGAACACGAAATTAAAACCAAAGACGTCAAAGAAACAGATGTCATAATCAGAGTTGTCACGTGGGATCATATTCCAGATGACCTTGAAAGAAAAACAAATCCAAAAACAGTTGCAGATACTAAAGTCAAATTAAATTTTATTCCTTTCAAACATTATAAGTTAAATGACAAAGGTGCATGGGAAGAAGTTGGCAAGAGCCATTATAGATCTCATAATGAGTTTAGTTTGGATCACGGCAAGATGACAAACAAATTGGCAATGATGTTTATGAAACTTTGTGAACGTTATGGATCCAGAGGTAACTGGAGAGGATACACTTACAATGACGAAATGAGATCCCAAGCACTTTTACAATTATCACAGATAGGATTACAGTTTGATGAATTCAAAAGTGAGAATCCTTTTGCATATTATACTGCGGCCATTACCAATTCGTTCACTAGGATCTTGAATGTGGAAAAGAAACATCAAAGTTTACGAGATGACCTATTACAGGAGGCAGGACAAAATCCATCGTTTACCAGACAAATGGAACACGAGTCCCAATCTAGAATTGCGGCCGGTGAAATTCCAAGTTATTCCCAACCAAAACCAGCCAAGAAAAAAATGTTTGGTAAACCGACAAAAAAATAAACATTTGCACTTGACTATAGGTTGTATTTCAACTATAATGTTAATAAAGTTGAGATTGCAAAATTATGTTTAAAAAAGCGGCCTGTTTTACAGATATTCACTTTGGTTTGAAAAACAACTCACGACAGCATAACAATGATTGCGAAAACTTCGTGAAGTGGTTTATAAAAGAAGCCAAAGAGTTTGGTGCAGAAACCTGCATCTTCCTCGGCGACTGGCATCATCATAGATCGTCAATTAACATTAGTACACTCAACTATTCAATCAGCAATCTCAAACGATTGAGTGACGCATTCGAACAAACGTATTTCATTGTTGGAAATCATGACTTGTTTTATAGAGATAAACGTGAAATCTCTAGTGTTGTCTTTGCCGAGGAAATTCCAAAAATAAAAGTAGTCAACGAGATCATGGTAAAAGATGATGTTGCATTGATTCCGTGGTTGATAGGTGACGAATGGAAAGGCATTAAAAAAATCAAAGCAAAGTATATGTTTGGTCATTTTGAATTACCAAACTTCAAAATGAATGCCATGGTTGAAATGCCAGATATTGGAGAACTAAATCAATCACACTTCGCAAACGTGGGGCAAGTGTTTACAGGACATTTTCACAAAAGACAGACCAAAGGCAACGTGTCTTACATAGGTAATCCTTTTGCACACAATTACGCAGATGCTTGGGATAACAATCGTGGTTGTATGTTCTTGGAAATGGACAAAGAACCACAATACAAAATATGGGCGGCAGGTCCAAAATATAGAACATTGAATTTGAGCGACCTATTAAAGAATCCAGATGAGTATTTGGAACCGGAATGTCATGTAAGGGTCAAAATTGACATAGACGTCAGCTATGAAGAAGCCAACTTCATCAAAGAGAATTTTCAACAGACTTATTCATTGAGAGAAATAAGTTTACTGCCACACAAGGAAGCTGAAGATGAGCTTGACTTCAAAGGTGAGATCAAGTTTCAGTCAGTTGATGAGATTGTGTTGGATCAATTGAAACACATTGATTCAGAAACATTTGACAACAACGTGCTAGTAGAGATTTATAACCGACTATGATAGTTTTAAAAACACTGACCATGAAAAACTTCATGAGTGTGGGCAACGCCACACAGGCAGTAAGACTGGATCAACCAGGACTTACCCTAGTGTTGGGTAACAACCTGGACCTAGGAGGTGAAGGCTCACGTAATGGTACAGGTAAGACCACAATACTTAATGCATTGAGCTTCTGTTTGTTTGGTGACGCCATCACACAGATCAAACGTGACAACCTGATCAACAAGACCAATCAAAAAAACATGAGTGTGAGCTGTACATTTGAAGTGGATGGCAAGAAGTACAAAGTGGAACGTGGCAGAAAACCAGCATACTTTAGATTCATATGTGATGATGAAGTGGTGAACGAAAAGGACACCGACGAAGCACAGGGTGAAAATAGACTGACGCAGGACGAAGTCAACAGGATACTGGGCATGAGCCAACCGTTGTTCAAGCAGATTGTGGCTTTGAACACTTACAATATGCCTTTCTTGGCAATGAAGGCTACAGAGCAACGTGCAGTGATCGAAGAGCTTTTGGGTATCACAAGGCTATCTGACAAAGCAGACCGTCTTAAAGAGCAAGTACGGCTTACTAAAGAGGATATTAAAGGCGAAGAACTAAGGATACAAGCTGTCAAGGCCAGCAATGAACGTATTGAAGAAACTATTAGAAAGTTTAAAATTAAGAGTACAGCATGGAATGAACAACACACGAGCAACATAGCTAGATTAAACAAGGCTATCAGTGAGCTTGATTCAATTGATATGAACAAAGAGATTGAGAACCATAATGCACTGGCTACATGGAAAGAACAGGAACAAGAACGTACCACATTAAACAAGCAACTGGACTATGATGTACGTGAAGCACAGGGCATACAGGATAGCATAGACACGTTAACTGAGGAAATGACCCAGCTGGGCGGGGAGACTTGCCCTTTATGTAAACAAGGATTGCAGGAAGTGGACGGCCAAGAGATCGAAAAAATCGTCGCACATAAAAAAAGTAGCATACAACAGCACACCGAAAAACACATACACATACAACAAAATATAACACATACAAAAAATCGCATACAACAGTTAGGCGATCTTGGACCTGCTCCTAGTACATCTTATAACAATATCAACGATGCGTATGAACATAAGCAAAATTTAGAGAACTTACAAAGAGATTTAGAAGTTGAAAACAACGCCGAAAATCCTCATATTGAACAAATTGAAACATTAAAAGAAAAAAATATTGAAGATATTGATTATTCTTATATGAATAGTTTAACGAAACTCAAAGAACATCAAGAGTTTTTATATAGGTTATTAACAAGTAAAGATTCGTTTATTAGAAAGAAAATTATTGATCAAAATTTAATGTATTTGAATCAACGATTAAATCATTATTTAGAGTTGCTTTCACTACCGCACGAAGTTATATTCCAATCTGATTTGTCAGTTAATATTACAGAACTAGGTAGAGAGTTAGATTTTGATAACTTATCTAGAGGTGAACGTAACAGATTGATACTAGGATTAAGTTGGGCATTTAGAGATATATTTGAATCAACAAATACTCCTATTAATTTACTATTCATTGACGAGCTAATTGACTCAGGTATGGACACACAAGGTGTTGAATCATCGATGAGTATTTTGAAAAAAATGACTAGAGAAAGACACAAAAACATATTCTTAATTTCGCATAAAGACGAGTTAACTGGGAGAGTTAATTCAATATTATCCGTGACAAAAGAAAACGGATTTACTTCGTTGTCAGAGGACGTTGAGGTAGTTTCCATACATTAAACATCATTTTATAAATACACGCATGACTAGTAAAACATTTTTTAAATTAAGTATCTTATCGGCTTTTTTATTCGTGGCTTCATGCAGTTCTATTCCAAGCAAAAAAGCTGAACAAGATACATATGACCGAGGAACTTTACTAGATACTATTAGCAAGATGGATGCCATTGCAAACGTACTAGGTTGTGCATTAGCACCTGCAAGTGAAGACTGTAAAAAATTTAAAAAAGAAGAAACAGAAGAAAACCCACACCAGACTCAAAAAGAATACAATGAACAAAGTAGTAAGGAATGGGAAGAATTCGATAAAGAATAAAACGTCAGTTAATGTTTGAATGTTGAAATTATAAATACCTGCGGTAACGGATATTCCCGCTACTTTATATCAAACATGGAGCAACTGAGAAACAAGGTGTAGCCTTACACAGATTCATTCTGAAGGGCTCGTAAGCAAAGAAAGAGTAATAATGTTAAGAGTAATAAAACAGTTCTGCCATGCAATTTGGGTGACAAATGAAAAAGATTACCGGCATGATCCAATGTGGATATATGCATCAACAGAATGGTCTAAAAAAGATCGTCTGTATGCATACCAACAATTAAAAATTAAACAAAAGGAACAAAATGGAAAACATATTTAGATCTATGGGTAATGGATTATTACTTGCTACACACGTTCTCGCTAACAACAAGAACAGAGAGATAGAATCCATGCCTAAATATAAAAAAATATCAAGAAAGACTACAAAGACTATGCTAAACTACGTGTTGGCATTATATAATAGTGATCCTGCCGCAAGACATGACGAAGAAAAACTAAATGAAGAATTGTCATCGATAAATTTTAAACAATCACACAATCGCTTTTATATCTAAAACTAACTTAATGGGTTCATGCACTGAGTAAATATGTGTATGAACCCAAACACAGAAAAAGATATTTGGGAATGGTTAGATCAAGACAATACTATTCCGTACTTACAACTAGATATTAATGATATTCCTTATAAAGAAATTTATAAAGAAGCATTAGCAGTTAAAGATCAAGCTATTCCACATAGAGATTATGGCCAAGGAGGTGGATGGTCTAGTCTTTGTTTACATGGTATTAGTTCTACTAAAACCAATGCTTGGGAACAGTACGAAGAAAACAAAGGTTTAACAGAAGATCAAATTGATTATAAATGGACAGATATTGCTGATCAATGTCCTATTACTACTGAATATTTTAAAAATAAATTTCCATATAGACAATATAAAAGACTAAGATTTATGTGGCTCGAGCCAGGAGGAAAAATTAGTTTACATAGAGATAGTGAACAACGAACATTCTCACCGGTTAATATAGCAATTAATAATCCAATTGGTTGTGATTTTAATTTTAAAAACAAAGGCACGGTACCATTCAAACCAGGAGTGGCATTTTTAATCGACGTTGGACAATATCATGAAGTTGTTAATAACTCCGATGAAGTCAGATTACATATTATTGCACATGGTAAAAGACATTATAAAAAATGGATTGAAATATTAGAAAGAAGTTGGGAGAAATTTGGTTATGAAGATTAATGTTGGAATAGTAGGTCACATTGAAGGCCCAAGATTAAGTCAGGCCATAGCAAATTTATTAAAAGACGAAAAAGGATTTCAGTTTGACTTTCTAGAAATGCCTTATAACAAAAATTCTGTAGCAAAATTTGTTGAGGGGAAGGACTTGGTGTTTATTTGTAACCCAGGAGAATCTGCTATCAACAAATATGTAAGGTCTTATTGTCAAAAACAACAAATTGATTTCTTTATTCCTAACGAAATAGACAATAGAAGAATGCCTACATTAGAAGCAAAGTATGGTTTGAGTCCTGTGTTTCAATTAATTTTAGGATATAACAATTCGGATTATATCAATAGTAAATTAGTAGAAGACTTGACTGCAGAAAAAATGTTAAAATTATGGAAAGACGCTTATATCGAGAGGCCATACAATTTTCCAAAAAAAGATAAAGATTTGTGGAATTGGTTTGAAAGTAATGACTGCCCATATCCGTGGCTACAGTTAGATTTAAAAGTTCCGCATGAGAAAATGTACATGGAAGCTATCAATGTAAAAAACAAATCAATCATGCACAGGTCAGATGAAGCAGGTGGTACTTGGAATGCAACAACATTATTTGGTTTGGCTTCTGATATCACATCTGGTTATGACTATGTTGGCGTTGACAAAACAAAGTATCCAACTAAACCAAAACCGGCATGGACCGAACTAGCAGACGAATGTCCGATAACGAAAAGATTTTTCATGGAAGAATTTCCTTTAAAAAATTATTCTAGAATTAGATTTTCATGGATTGAGCCAGGTGGGTATATTTTACCTCATCAAGATGCTGAAAATAGATGTATGGGTTTTAATCTAGCTATCAATAATCCAAAAGGTGCTGGCGTCTATGTTAAAGATTGGGGTATGATTCCTTATGAACCTGGTACAGCTTTTATATGGAATGTGGGTACAATACATTGGGTACACAATGATTCAAACAAAGCAAGATTACATATGATCATACATGGTGATCCGGATAAAGAAAAATTAGAATTATTAATGAAAAAAAGCTGGAACAAATACGGCTGGAATAAATAGTAAACAATACACTTAATACACAGGAGCAATTTATGAACTTTAATCAAATAGTACGATACTCTCTGGAATATCTAAATCAAAGTAGATATTACCATTGGCAAACTGAAAGTTATGCACACCATGAAGCATTGGGTGAGTTTTATAATTCTTTTAGTGAATCTGTTGATAAAATGGTTGAAGCCATGGCAGGTAGAACTGGTGTAAAAATTAGCATAGACCAAGGTAAGGTTGAGTTAGTTGATTATAATGGTGCACCAGAAGTTATTGAGTCGTTAGAAGCTTTAAGAACAAGGTACGAAGAATTCAAAGAATCAATAACTGATTTAGGTTACATTGATATAGAAGATATCATTGATGATATTGTACATAGCATTAATGAACTATTATTTCATATGAGATTAAAATAATCTCTAACGTATAGTTTCAATATCAATATCTTTAATTTTACATTGTTGAGAAATTTTACTTTCGTAATAGTCTAATTCAGATTTTCTAATTAGACTATGCGAGTAATGAAAACTATTCGATAGATAAATGGCCGTTGGCTTATCTAAATTTTCAATAATTGACGTCCTCGTTATGTCTCCTATGTGATAATTCACTTTCACATTATTCCTTATATGTCTTATAATTGGAATATATTCTGACATATCTATATCACCAAGTAAGTCATGATATGTCTTGTCGTGTATCGGTAATGTTGTAAATTTTTCTCCATTGTATTTTGTATCAAATTCTTTTACAAACTCGATGTAATCATCAAAGTGATAATGTTCAAGCAATAGTTCTGTAAAGATTAATGCCGGCATTGATATATCATAAAATGAAATTTCTTTTATGGATTCATAGCAGTTAGAAATTGTTTGTAAACTTTGCAAACCGTTGGCAACCGATATGAAGTGTTCTGGATTCCTTTTAAACTTCTTGTGCTTTTTTGATGTTGCTCTGGGATAATAGTATGAATCATCATTTACATAACTGCTGGTTAATAAATGACTTACTTGTTCTTCTTTAAAATAATATACGAAAGTTTTTAATATTCTTTCATATTGATTAAATGGTCTTACTTTAAATTTTTCTTTTAACAATGCTCCAATTACTTTGGCTCCGGTTTTACATTTTTCATAATCATCCATTCCGCTACCAGCTTCAATCCAATGTGGAGTATAATCATCGTGGAAGTTTGATTCTGATCTTTTAACATCAATGAAAGTTTGATGTTTACTAGAATTAAAATCAGGTGACCCGACAGTATTCCAGTGATCTAGATTGATAATAAAACATTGTTTGTGGAGTTGATAATAACGCTCTTTGCGATCTAGTATATGTCCTATTAATGAATACTTGTCCAAGTCTCCACTTTTGATAAGTGGTGCAATAAAATTATTATGTAAATGCTCATAAAAGAAAGTTCCTTCTTGTATAACCATTGCAATATTTGAATCTAGCTGTTTCAGAACTGTGTGTAAATCTTCTTCGTGTTCACAATATACAGGACCATCAACACTCCAACCTTGATCAAAATCCTGATCAGGCTCAAAATAAAGTCTTTGATAAAAGTAATCTCTAATGCTTGATAAAAGAGTTTTGTTTTTAACTAGGACTACTGTTAGTTTCTTCTGTGACATTTTGTTTTTTACTTTGTTCTTTGATTTTATCGCTGTTAGCTTTCCAAAACTTACTTGTTTCAATATAACAATATTTGCCGTAAGTTAAATCATAATCTAAGTTGGTAAAACGTGTTGGATCCCATAACACAAATTCGCCTTGTCTTGTGATCTTTACACACAACAACCATTTGTCTTTGTCTTCGCAACTGTCTTCTGCTTGGCCGATCCATTCATCTAGTTGTTTGACTTGTTGTCCTAGGGCTAGTTGATTCCAACGAAACTCTCCGTAGTTTTTTGCTTCAATCACTAATAGTGGAAAAGAGTCAGGCGGAATAATATCGCCTTTGAAACCTCTTGTTTGATTTTCTGATAAATTTTGTATTCTAGAAAAATTCTGTCCACCGATAAAAGCACCTGAATGTGGTACTCTAGTAAATGACTCATTGTACAAGTCACTTAAAAAATTGGCAATTTCTCTTTCGTAAATTTTACCTTTGGTTTTTGATTTACTACCCATGGGTGCCCCTAAAAAAAATCTTCGTCATTATGTTTACTATACAATACTTAATTAAAATTTGCAAGCCTTCTTTGCGGACCCGTATCACCTCTTCGGCGGAATGCCCTATTCTCTTAGGAGAATGTTATCATATTGGATAGTGTACTTTGTATTAGCTTTTTTGTTTTCTATTTGATTACTTAGATATTTGTTGTATCACTTATTACCAAGATTTGGCCATACTTCACCCTGTTACGGGCGAAGTACTTTTCTTTGTTAATATTAAATTGCTTTATATATTACCAGAGATCAGTCATCCAGCTCACGGATCCTAAAGAGGCGGTTGGCCTGTACCCCTATCAATCCTACTTCATCCAACGGGACCTATACATATCCAGAGCTGACCGTCTATGTATAAGATAATGGTTGCATTTCTTTCTCTAGCAGAGCCATTGTCATTCGTGCCTAAGTTAACACTCGTCTTGCATCGTGCGATTCGCCTGTGTTGTTACACCGTAATTCGCTTTTTGTGGAGATGCTATATTGCCTATGTTTGCCTATAATGTGCCTAATAATGTTATATTAAGACAAAATAAGAAATATAGTCAACCTCTTTTTTTAAGATGTTTGATTTAGGGCTTTTTCCCACGTGTTACAATGTGCAACGTGGTATACTGTTTGCTTGTTATTGTATGGAAGTTCTAGTTCTTTTACACGTGATTCGTGATATTCGTCTGTATCTAAATTGCTTTCTGATATAGATAATAAGGTTTTTACTTGTTCTTCTTTAAGACCAAAGTAACCTATGTTTCTAGATAACATATTCATTGGAGTATATTGATCTATGATGTAAAAGTGTCTTAAAAATACTTGTGGGTGTCCCCAATGTGTATAAATCAATGGAATATTCTTGTAATCTTGTATATGTACTTGCAGTTTAGAAGTGTGATTATCCCAAATTAAATCCCAGCTCTCGTTTTTTAACTTGTCATAGTCAATAGGTTCATTTATGTAAGTGTATGATCCTTTGTAATCAAAATAATTTTTTAAAAAATCTATTTTGCCAGCAATTGGCTCTGTGGTGCTATCATAATTAACAACTTCTGTAGCATGATCACAACCTTGTACAGCATAAAAGAAATCGCAATTACTAAAACCACCAGCTATTAGAATTTTTTTTGGTTGGGTTATCTTAAAATAGTGTAAAAGAAAATCATAATCTGAATTAAATCTGCTATCAAAAAATATTTTATTCTTTTTTAGTTCTTCGTTTATTGTTTTAAATGGGGCCTTCATAGCTTTATTTATTGCTTGGAAAAAATTTAAAATTAGGATCCTTTTCTTTGTTTTCTTTCCATGATTTATAAGATCCTGGAAATTTATATTTGTTTTTCGTGAACACAGTTTCTTCGTCGAGCATATCAAACATTTCTAAAAAACGTGGATCTAGTTTTGTGATGTCACAATTTTTAAAGTTGTTTTGGGCTACTGCCATTACTGCCCATGCATAGTGGGCCTCCTCATCATACTTGTGATCTTGAAATACCTTTATTAGTTTATCAATACTGTATTCTGGTGACCCTGGGTAGTTCCAATCTTCTGCTTTCAAACCGGCTTTAGTCATTTCATCTACAAACTTTTTGTTTCTTCTATTAAGTGTTTTCTTTAATGTTTCTAATTCATACAAAATATCATCTATGAACTTACTGGGTATTGCATTAATAGTTGAGTGAAGCTCTATTACAGGTATTATCATAATATCTCCCCACAGGTTATCTTTACCTTTCTCTCCAACAAGACGAACTCTTTCACGAAACCAAATATCTAACAATTCAGACAACCAATCTGTCAATGTGAAAGCCATGTGAGTCATTATACAAGTGTTTATGGAAAGTGAATATCCTGGTTTGGTCAGATACTTCTTCATAAAAGTTAATAAATTTTTTTTAACGACCTTCCATTTAGCCGGGTGTCTGACATATTCATATGTTTTTCCTGCACCATCAATACTAGCAGTTATACTGACTTCTTTGAAATGAGAAAACATTTCATAAGTTTTGTTAAGATTGGTGAAATTTGTTGTGACTTTTAGTCTAATATCTTTAGCATAATCGTTATCAATCAAATGTTTCAAAGTTCTTTGCACACCAGCATTGATAGTAGGTTCGCCGCCAAGTAATTTTATTTGTAACAATCCTTGATGTAAAAGATGTTCATTCACAAAATGTTCTATTTCATGATATCTATCTTTATTTTTTTTAATATATTTTAAAGATCCTGCCCATGTGTCTTTACCTATACCCCATGTTTCATTGTCTCCAAAGTCTTCGATTAATGTGCTGTTACCAGGACTACATTGTATACATGACAAGTTACATAAATTGTCTGGTCTATAATCTAAATACACTGGTTTTTTATGTGTGGTATTTCCATGTACAACATCAAAGTCTTTTACATCCACTGGTATTGTTCTAAACATATCTATATCTGATTGTAGTCCACGGTCTTCGTGCCACTTGCAACCAGAACATCCTTTGGGCCATTCACCATCAAGCATTTGTTGTCTGATATCTTGGGCGTATTTGCTAGTCCAAAAATCTTCCGGAGCTCCGTCTTTGTGTACTTTGTAATATGGTTGGTCGTCATCCTCCCACGCACAACAAAAACCCAAATTGCCTCTCAGCCCAAAGTAATAAGCTGATGTGAATGGTGCGTTGCAGATAGGTTTATCTATGTTTTTGTTTAATTTCTTAGTCATTTACTCTATTTATTTTGTTGACTTTATTGAAATAAACAAGTATATTGTAGTGTATGAAGAAGAAAAAAACAGTAAACAAAAAAAGTAAACCTACTAAAATTTCAAAAAAAGAAACTAGTCACAAAGACTGGTTAACTGGTTATTGGAAGTGGAAAGAAACACAAGAAGATGACAATACCAAGAATAGCAGATCCACTAGATAACGAGTGGGATTACAGAGATTGCCGTTTAGAGAACAACGGCCTTATTCCTAAAACTTGCGGTTACCTAAAAGAGTTCAAGTACAAGGTACGATTACCTGCACACGGAGTAAATGGGGAATATATCGATTGGTGTAGTGATCATTGCAAAGGAAAGTTTGGCTGGCATTTTGAAGACACAGATAACAGATATGAAGACTACGAAGATGGAACACATTGGAACGATCAGCAGGCAGTAATAAGTTTTTCAAATAGAAAAGACGCCTTTCTGTTTAGTTTGTATATAAAGTAAAATGTCAAACAACAATAAAACACTTAAAAATGAAATCCTTGCTTTGAAAAAAGAAGTCAAAAATCAAGCAATCATAACCAGAAGAACAATAGTAAAAACTTCTCACAAAAACGAAGAATACAGTTTAAGAAAAAAATTAAATAGATTTGAAACAAAACTAAAAGAAGAAAAACAGTTGCGTAAAAAATATCCAGCAGTCAATCAAGCATACAAAGATTATCAGTTGACTATGAAATTGGTATCTTCTAAAACAAATTAAACAATTGGTGACATGGCACCTTTAAATCTTTCTTGATTTTCTTTTAAGAATTCTTGTATTTGTTTTTTATCTTCAAACGTAAGTCCCCATGCTTCATTCATTGATATTGATCCACGCATATACCACATCACTTCCCAGACACTTTGTCTGATCTGTCGTTGATCGTTTTGCAATTCTTCAAAGTACTTCGCGATCTCAGAAGGCGAGTGTGTTATTAAGAAGCTACGAAAAAATCCGCAGGGTCGAGCCTCACTTCCGATTCAAATTCTTCGTTGGTCTCTTTACAAATAAATTTTTGTTTCACGGTGCTTGAGGACTGGTTGAGTTCAATTATTTTGTTATCAATTTTTTTCATGCTGACAGCATCTAAATTTAATAGGAATTCTTTGATCTGTGCTTTATCAAGAACAGTCTCACCATCAGGTGTGGTAATTTTGACAACAGATTCAACCATAGAGTCTGTGTTCTGATCAGCCAATTTCACAAACATATTTTTAAATTGCGATAGTTCAGGATTAGCTCCTTCACCACCAGCCGCTTCAATGTTACGAATTGCTTTGGCTTGGTCATAAGCCAATAGATTTAATTTTGTCTGAGTATTGTACGTGAAAGGACGAACATAACAAACAACACCGCTGTCTAAAACAACATTTGGATCAGGCAATATTGGTCTTACATTTTCAAGTATGACGTTCAAGTTCACACTATATTCATCTTCTCTTTTAGCACCATGTGGAGATCTAATTTTTGTTTCCATGATCTCTCCATAGGTTGCCATACGTATTGCAATTAACAATATGTCAACATCGCATACTGGCAATGATCTCACGTTAACAATGTCTGGTACACAACTTTTAATAAGTTGTATAACAGCTTCGCCATTTAACAATGCATCTGGATTTCTCAAAGTCAATTCATCTTTAGAAGTCATGGCATACACAGCCACTTCACCTGAACCTGACTTTTCTTCTATGTCATTATACTGACCCGCTGATGGCAAACTAGTATAAAGTTTGGGTGCTCTATAATATTGCTTTAGTGGGTTACTTGGTTTTTCGTTTGTTGTCATTTTTTTTCCTAGTATATAAAGTACGTATTTAAAGGTCTATATAAATATCTTTATAATGATACTTATAAGGATTATTAAGTGCGTACTTAATTATTTATCACGATGAAATACATTGATATAGAATTAGATGGAAAACAGGTAAGAATACCAGAATTTGCCTATGAAGAAAGCATACAGCAAATTGCAAAGATTCTTAAAGATCAGCTTAAGGTAGCCGCCGGCGATACTAAACTTATTTCTAAAATACTTAAAGAAGGAAATAAAGCCCAACAGGAAGCTACAAAAAAAGCACATCAGCAACAAGCAAAAGAAGACGCACGACAAAAAAATGCAGATAAAGAAGAACTCAAAACTCAAAAGAAAATACTCCAAGAACAGTCAAAAGGCAATTCCAAACTAGTATCAGCAGTAGAAAAAATGGCTTCGCCTAGCGGAACGGTTGGAAATGCTTTCAGTAATGTGTTTGGTAGTCTTGGTAAGTTCACAAGATTTTTAAATGTTGGTGTCGCGGCACTAGTTGGACTTGTACATGGGGTCACAACAGCATTCAAGTTCTTAATGAAGCTGGGAAGATTAGAAGCACAATTATTTAGAGGAGGTTTCTTTGATTTTGAAGCCACAGAAGGTGTAGCAAACGGAATAGCATCACTGGGTGTGTCGGCCGCAAAAGCAGGTATGACAATAGATGAAGCGGCAGAATACGTGACACAATACAGCAAAGCAATAGATGTGTTTGGCACAACATTATTTGATGCCTCTAATGCGGTTCAAAGAACATTAGACTCACAAGGATTATTAGGTTTATCTGTAGCAGAGTTAAATGAACAAGTTGGTGAACAAGCAGAACTATTCAGAAGAATGGGTATTGCTGTTCAAGCCGATGGACAAAATCTTGCAGATCATACAGTAGAAGTTTTAAGAGTAACTCAGCAGTTCTCTTCACTTACTAAAGTGTCAGCAGATGTAATTAGATCCATGGTAGCCCAAGCATCAGTAATGGCATCGTTCACAAACAGAATGAGAATGCTACCAGAATTCATGAGACAGAATTCTTTGAAATCAGCACAGGTTGGTTTTGCAGGACTGGCCGCATTTGGTCCTGAGATAGGTGGACAACTGTCTAGTATGTTGTCACAGGGTATTGGTAGAGGTACATTAGCATTTGATGAGTCAGCAAGACAATTACTGACTGTATCACCGAGACTTTATAATTCATTGGAAAATCTAAACAAAATTATTTCCGGTGGAGGAGGAACAGATGATGTTGCGGCAGGACTAGATGCATTTAGAGAAAACGTAATTAGAGTTGGAAAAATCGATAGAAGAAGATTACAAGCATTAGAGATAGCTGGTGTGCCAATGGCAGATGCAATTATTAAACTTTCTAATTTGTCTGAAAACATTGATGTTGTTACTAATGACTTCAAAGAGATGGCCAGAGCACAGGCCGAATTAAAACCAGGCGAGTTGGCACAGGTACAATCAAGACTATCTAGAACAATGACAATATTAAGAGTTGCATTTAACAAATTGGCATTAGCATTTTTAACAGATGGTGTGATTAAAGCAATTGAAAA
>MDSZ01066221.1_pt1 | contig 24370 bp, 11 predicted proteins | sample 811201 | NCBI WGS metagenome assembly MDSZ01 (sample SAMN05326647, study PRJNA326480) | marine metagenome | isolation source: seawater | place: Indian Ocean: North | collected 2010
AATAGTAGTTTCACATCTAATAAAGTATTGAATGATGTGTTGAATGAAACAGCTCAAGATGGTGATTGGGAAACATTAGGTGGTGGAGAGTTTACAACTGATAGGATGAATGAATTAGTTGGTAAAAATTATGGTGATATGATGAATACATCACCACAACAAGTTCCATCAAATGACCCTATGGCTCAATTCTTGAACAAAGATTACAGAGAAGTATTGGAAAAAACTGAAGAAAAACAAAGACAAAAATACGGAAAATAATAATGGCTAGAAAACTACCACTAGATAAACCATATATTAAAAAAGATGATGGTTTAGAAGAAAATCTTATCAATGCTAAAATTGGTGCGTTACAAGATAATGGAATTGATATTGAAAACTTTGATATTTCCTTTATTGAAAGTGAAGCTAAGTATATTAAAGAAGCTATTATAAATTTTTTAACTCATGAAGATTGTAAATTTAAAATTACAAAATTAAACGCACCTGTAATTGTTGAAAATTTAAGAACACCAGACCAAACAATTGATGTACATAAAGAAACAATTACAGAAGAAAAAAAACCATTATTTGAAACAATAAAACGAATTGGTAATTTAATACCTGGAGCAGGAACTCAAGTTAATGTATTGGTAAATCAAGTTGAAACAGCGACTGATAAAACAGCTGAATTAATAAGTATAGATGGAGCAACAATGCCTGGATTAAATTTATCAAAGGATGGTGATAATGATACACCTCTACCTAATTTAAGAATAGGTCAGGGTGGTGGATTAATTTCAAATGGATATGTTTTTGTAGGTGAAGATCCAGAGTCTCAAAAAACTTTTAATGTTAGTGATGAAAGTGGGCAGAGAGATTTTACAGAGGTTAAATTATTTAGAGATGATATTGAGGAATTATTATAATGGCTATAAAGGATATATCAAAAAAACCATATTTAGTTGATAATGATTCCAATATAAAAGTTGGAATAGATTTACCAATTAGAAGAGATGATAGTGGTGATGGTTGGTTTGCTTCTACAAAGACAACTATTGAAGCTGTAAAAAACAATATAAAAAATTTATTACAAACTAATCAAGGTGAGAGGTTAATGCAACCAAATCTTGGTTTAAATTTAAAAAGGTTATTATTTGAACAAATAAATGAGGAGGGTTTAATAGCTGTACAAGACTCTATTTTAGACACATTTGATTTTTGGTTACCATTTGTTGAAGTTAGAAATATTGAAATTCTAACAAATGATAATGATAAAACAATTAGCAATAGTGAAGTTAGAGTTAAAATTTTATTTAATATTGTACAAGACCCAAATACTTTAAATTCTGTTAGTTTAAGTTTTTCAAATAGTTCAGATAGTGTGAGTAATTCAGTATATTAATCGGAGATAAAAAATGCCAACATATGGTGATAGTGATTTTAAAGAATCAAATGTAAATTATTTAAATAAAGATTTTGCATCATTAAAACAATCTTTAATAGATTATGCAAAATCATACTTTCCAAATTCGTATCGTGATTTTAATGAAACATCACCTGGTATGATGTTATTAGAAATGAACGCTTATGTTGGAGATGTGTTATCGTTTTATATCGACCAACAATATAAAGAAATGTTACTACCATTAGCTGAAGAAAGAAGAAACATAATCACAATGGCTAAAATGTTTGGTTATAAAGTTAAACCAATTGTCCCTTCATATGTTGATTTAACTTTTACACAAAATTTAAGTGCCAATGGTAGTAATAGAAGTACTATTGATTACTCTACAGGAGCTGTAGTTGATAGAGGAATGCAAGTAAAAGGAACACAAAGTAATCTTATTTTTGAGACTTTAGAGGTTGTAGATTTTAAAATATCACAATCAGTTGATACTCAAGTGATTGGAGCAACTGATGGAGCTAGTGGGTTAGCATCACAATATAGTTGTAATAGAACTGTTAGGGCTGTTAGTGGTAAACAAAAAAGTGCTACATTTACAATAGGAGCTCCAGAAAAATTTAAAAAAATAACTTTATCAGACACTAATGTTATTGATATTATTTCTTGTGTGGATTCAAATGGTAACAATTGGTATGAAGTTGATTTTTTAGCACAAGATAAAGTCCCTATTGAAACACATTATACTAATGATAGTAATAGAGTTAGTCCTTATTCTAATGCTCTTGATGGTTCAACTACTGACATAGCAGTTCCATACTCCTTAACATATAGACATTCACCAAAAAGATTTACTCGTGAAACAAATCCTGACAACACCACTTCATTAATATTTGGAAATGGTGTATTAAGAAATGGTACAGATGGTGCTATAGACCAAGGATACATTGATATGGAACAAGCAGGTGTCGTGGTGCCTGGACAATATGGTGATCTTACAGAAGCTATAAATCCATTATTGGGTGATGAGTATTCAACATTAGGTGAAACACCTAATAATACAACTTTAACCATAACTTACAGAGTGGGTGGGGGTATAGATGCAAATCTACCAGCTGGTGATTTAACAATTATTCAGAATGGTACAACTATGAATGGTAGTGGTGGAACAATCAATGATTTAACTGTAGTAAACAACACTCCAGCTCGTGGTGGAAAAGATGAAGAGAGTGTGGATGAAATTAGAGAAAAAACTAAAGCATTCTTTTCAACACAAAACAGATGTGTGACTAAAGAAGATTATGAAGCTAGGGTAATGAACATACCAGCTAGGTTTGGTAATGTGGCTAAAGTATATGTTGCTAGAAGTGGTGATGAATACGATACCAATTTAGGTTCAAATGAATTTAACTCATCATTAGGTTTACAAGTTAGTTCAATAGATACTTTAACTTCTGATATAAATTCATTACGAGAATATATAAATGATAATAGTTTTGTTTCTGAATTTAATGGTGAGACAGTTATTAGTTTTAATCCAGATGTAATTAGTGAGGTTGAGAATAAAATAGATTTATTATCAACACCAATAACAACTATAAATAATCAAATTGGTATATTACAAAATTATTCAGACTTAACTACTTTTAATATATCATCTATTGATATTTACATTTTAGCTTATGATGATTCAAAAGAATTAGTTGGTAATCCTGAACAACAAGACCAAAGTATTCCTTTAACACTACAGCAAAATATAAAAAATTACCTAAATAATTTTAGAATTTTAACAGATACAGTTCGTATTATTAATGGATACATTGTAAACTTTGGCGTGTTTTTTGATGTTATTGCTGAAAAATATGCTGATAAAAAACAAGTTAAAATGAAATGTATTGATAAAATAAAACAATATTTTCATATTGACAAAATGCAATTTAATCAACCAATTTATAAAAGTAAATTAGAATTTGAATTAATGGGTGTTGAAGGTGTTCGTTCACTAAATCATTTAACAATCACACAAGAAAATGATTATTATTATAAAAATGTTAGTGGTCAATTTAATGGAAGTTCTGATGAAACACTTACACCACCAACTTATCTTTACTCTCACGATGCAACCATAGAAAATGCTGATGGTACATATGGTGGTTATACAACAGAGGGTGGAACGGTTGGTTATGGTTATTATTATGACTTTGAAGCTGCTTTAGTTGATGGAATAATAAGACCACCTGAATCATCTACACCTGCAGTTTTTGAGTTAAAAAATCCAAATCAAAACATACAAGGGAGAGTTAGATAATGCATCATTTTATTTTTCCATCACAAGATACTTGGGTATCAAGTGGTTCATCAACAATAACTGGTGAATCTTTCAGAGACCAAAATTTTGGAAGAGACCAAATACTTGAAGTCAAAAAAGAATTTTTTAATAATTCATTTAATTTTCAAACAAGAGCATTAGTTAATTTTAATGGTACTGAATTTACAGAATTATCAAAGTCAGTCGCAGATGGAACTATATCTTCAGATGCAAAATACTTTTTAAAACTTTATGAAGCTGAAGGTAATTCAGAAATGACTGAAGAATATAAATTAGCAATTCAACCAATATCACAATCTTGGACTGAGGGAACAGGTAAATTTGGTGACGACCCCAAAAATACAAATGGTTGTAGTTGGGAAAATCGTAGTAATCCAATTGGAGCGACTGCGATATCATGGGCTAATCAAGGTGTTACAGTTTTAAATGTAAGTTCATCAATACAATCTTTTTCTAATGAATCGCCTGATGTAGATGTTGAAGTAACCGATATGGTAAACATGTGGTTAGAGGGAAGAGAACAAAATTATGGTATGTTAGTTAGATTTAGTGGTAGTCAAGAAACTGATAGTGAAACATTTGGACATTTAAAATTTTTCTCAAGAAACACACATACGATTTACTCACCACAATTAGAAGTTCGTTGGGATGACCATTTACCTTGTACAGGTTCAAATACAGGTTCTTTAAATCAATTAGTGGTTAGTGGTTTAGATGATAACTTTTTATATATGAAAGGATTAAAAGAAAGTTATAAAGTAGGTGAACGGGTAAAGTTTAGAATTGGTGCGAGAAAAAGATACATTCAAAAAACTTTTACTAATTCATTCCAAACTGCAACTGGTTCATTCATACCTGAAGGTAGTGGTTCATACGCAATTAAAGATATTGCTACTGATGAATTTATTGTTCCATTTAGTGATTTTACAAAACTTAGTTGTGATAGTAATTCAAATTATTTTATACAATACTTAGATGGATTTTATCCTGATAGAGTTTATAAAATACAACTAAAGTTAAAAACAAATGATGGGCAGGAACAAGTATTTGATGATGACTTTGAATTTATAGTTAAAAGGAAATAAAAATGGCGGATACACCAGTTACAATTGAAAATCTATTAGACAAAATAGCAGATGGTATTATTTCAGATGGTAATATTAAAAGCACACTTGGTGATGATTTTTTAAAAGATAATCAAAGAACAATTAGAAACGGATTAATATCTGTTGGAAGAAGTAATTCTGAAAAATTAGTTTTATATCAATCAGATGTACAAGCAAATAAAGAAGATTTGTTATCAAAAAATCAAAATTTAGATACATTTGAAAGTATAGTTAAACAATATCAAGATGCTGGTATAACTCTTGAACAAATAATTCCATCAATAGACGGTTCTCAAAATCCAATTCAAATAGACATACCTGTAACGAATGGGATAGGTCCTTTTTCACTAACAAATATATTGTCAGGTACAGATGAAAATGGAAATATCAATCCTATAAATGTGGGACAATTTTTAACAATTGATAAATTAGCAACTAATATTAATCAACAACAGGCTAATGAATTTTTAGACACTAATATTTACGAATTATTACCAGATGTTCAATTAAGACAAGAAAGAATAGATAATGCTATAGCTGAACTTAAAAATTTACTACCACCACAAATAACTGATGAGGAGTGGGGTATTAGTGATAATGGAGTTGTTACTAGAGATAATGACGATAATTGGGTAGGCTCTGAACAATATTATTTAGATAACACTACATCAGCACCTCAAGACAATGCACCTAATGCTGGTGAAGAAGAAGAGGGATTCATTACTAGATTAAGTGATAATACATCAAGTCAAAACGATAATAAATCAATTGAAGATTTACGAGATTTACTAAGCACATATCTTAAAGATATTGATGAGCCAGATATTGAATTACAGGATGATAGAGAAGTTTATCGTAATGAATCTGATGGTTATTTAAAATTTAGAAATTTAAATCAGGGGATTATTGTTAGAAATACAGGTAAAGATTTTATTGAAGGATTAAATCCTGATACTAAAGAATATTTAGAAACTGGATTTACAATTACAATGTGGGTAAGATTTTTAGATAAAACATCAGAGGGAACATTATTTAATTTTGGAAATCCATTAAGACCAGAAATGAATAATGAAAAACCATTTGGTTTTAAATTAGAAACATTTGTTCTTAATTCTGACTCACCTACTGACTTGGTGGATAATCCAACATTTGATACTGTTGATGGATTTACAGATGTAACAACTAATTTTAATCCAAATGGTATATTGTTTGATAATACAGATACTGAGAGATTCATTAGATTAATTGTATACGATGATGATGTGGGAAAAACATATGATTCACACACTGCTAGTCCACATATCAAAAAACAAAGCTTTTTACCAATAGTAGGAAACTTTAGTGGTACAGATTCATTGTCTATATTTACCAACACAAGAGTACCAATGGATTTTGATGAATGGTATTTCATATGTGCAACTTTCAATCCTGATATTGATGAAGACAATTCATTTCAATATCAAGACAATGGTGTAACTAAATCCCAAAGACATAAATTTTGGTCGAATTATTTCGACCCAACTATCTTTTTTGATGTTGAATTAGGGGAGGCTTCTTGGATAGGTAGTGAAGAAATTGTAGATTTTCCATTTGGATTTCAAGTAAATCCAAGTGAGTGGTCTACATTATTAACTCAAACCAACATTGATACTTTGGACATGACGGATTATCCAAAAAACGAAAATGGTTTTGTAGATGCATTTATTGATTTTGATTATGAGTATGTCAATGGTTCATTAGGTGAACAACCAATGTATATAAGAAATGTTGAAATAACTTCTACAACTGATTTAAGTGGTGGTACTGAAAACAAACAAGGATTTAGAAAAACCATACCTGATTCGGTTGTTAATGATGGTGCAGGTTATCACAAAGATCCAAATGGAAATCCTCAATCAGATATTGTAAATCAAGTTAGGGGTTTGAGAATTGGAGATGAATTAGATGGTGGAAATTTACTATATATGTCCACAGAAGACCCAACTCAACCAGGTGGTAATCAAGTAACCACATATGAAAACCTTTATGACTTTAATAGAATACAAATTGGAAGAAGTACACCTGATTTAGGTACTGATGCAAATGGTGATCCAATCACATGGGATTTTTTAAATTCAGGTGATGTGTTTAAAATTACAAATTTTAGAGTTCGTTATATTGGGCAAGAAGCTGAGGAAGGAACTGGTGTTAGTGTTGTGAACTCAAACTTAGGAAATAAATGTAAAGTAGAAATCATATCACGAAGTGATTTATTAAGAGCTCGTGGTTTTAAGGTAGATTAGATGTCAACTCCTAACTCTCAATATTTAGTAGCTAATAATGCTGAATTTTTAGGCTCAACTCGTCTTTTTAACTCTGCTGGTTATGATATGTCATTTGGTAATCTCATTGGTGATGGTGATGCATCAACTAATCCAAGCTTTTCAGGCTTACATAATGCAACAAGTTATAGAATTTTATACAAACATAATGCTAATAGTTTTAATGGTACTAATTACCCATCAGCTGAATGGGGAATTTTTGAAGATTATGCTATTTTACAACCAAATATAGCTAGAAGCAATCTGGCTAAACAAGATGGTATATGGATAGAGTTAGGACCCCATCCAATTGGTGGGGGATATGAATTAATTCGTATTAATGAAGTTCGTGCATATAATGGTTTTAATAATCCTGCAATGCCAGAAGATGGTGTTTTACCTGACGGCTTTGTTACAGAATTTATAATATCAAGAGGGCAAGAGGGCACTAATGCTCGTACTTGGTATACTGATAGCTGGTTTGTCGAAACTGCATTTCCAGGATTTAATGATGGAACAATGCAGGCAAAATTTTATTCCATACCTGCAATAGTAAGAAATGATGGTGAAAACACTAATGTTTATAGATTTCAATCTGAACAACCAGGTGATTTTGGTGTACCAAATATTTTAATAGAACAAACTTTATTAAATCCATATGCACCAAATATAGGAATTGATTTAAGAGATGAAGTTATTGAAAAAAATATTTGTGTTGAAATGGAAGGGATGGCGATAGGAATTTTATTACCTGATGAGTTAATGCAGATAAATGAAATAATTGATTATTCGGAATCTCCCGAAGAAGATAATCCTAATGCTACTTTTATAACCGAAACACATAAAGGTATTCAGAGATATTATAATGGTGGGGATGTTACCTATGATGGTCCAACTGGACTTCATAATGCTACAAATACAAAATTTTATGCTGGTCGCGCAGATTCTACTTCTGCTGGAATAGGGGGTTCTTATGAGGGTGATTGGAATTTACCCGATGGTGTTGTTCCGGGTCAAGCGATTGATAATTATGTTACTGTATTAGATGACAATGGTAATCCAATTTCTAATGTCCATTTGCTTGGTGATATTAGAACTGTTCACCCTCACAGAAATTTTGAAAATCAATTCTTGATTGGTCACACGCTATACGATCCAAACTCTTCCCAAGTGTTGTTAACATATATAGGTGCTGATGGAACAAGTGGGGCAGGAATTTCTTATGATTATTCAAACTATCTTACAGCAGATGCTCAAGATAGATTTTGTGGTGTGGGTTGTGATATACAAATAGGTGAGGAAATCATTAGGGTTATTGATATCATTCGTGCAGACTCACATTATTTACAATATAATGTTGAAAGGGGTGCGTACGGTACAACACCAGTAGGTCATATTGCAGGAGAAAAAGTACAATACTTTTCTCAAGGTTATATACCACCACCAACTACAGCAGAACAGCAAGCAATAATAGATGAACAAATAGCAGCACAAAAAGAATACATTGATTCACAACTTGAATCAGGATTATACGATGCTACTTATAACCCAATGTCAGCATATGGTTATGATGTTAATTGTCAAACAGATTTTTCTACAGAAAGTCTTTCATTTCCTAATTTATCAGAAATAAGAGCCATATGTGCAGATAATAGTAGTGTTTTAGTAGCAAAAGATAGTTCTGGATGGCCTGATTATTATTTAGTAGAAAGTTCAAACAATAGTAATGAATACATACACTCAAGTGGACAAGAAGCTTGTTTACAAAAAATGAAAATTAATTCTGATTTATATTTTTCAGCTGATAATGATAAAAGACAATCTCTTGGATTATTTGCACCTAAAGAATTAAATTCATCAGAAGATAATTTTACTGAACAAATATCAAATCAATTATTTAAACAAATACCAAAAAAGAATCTTCTTTCCAATGGTAATGGTAGATTGGTTGAAGAAGTTAATTATGAAATCGGAACGGGTAATGTACCTGCATATGATAACTTTGGTAATCAAATGTTTGGTCCTGATGGCCAAGCATTATTTTGGTATAAAAGTGATGCTTCGTTCAAACCTGCAGGTGGTTGGACTTATGTATCATTGGATGGTGTGGGGGTTCATTTAACAACAGAAGCTTTAAGTCCAAATGATTTTAATTATGTTAATTCATTTGAACACAGACTTAATGATACTGATTACATTGAAGCAACACCAGAAATTTTTACTGAACAATATGGTTATGCAGGTTATTTACCTTATCTTTATTCATTTGATGGTGAGGCGGATAGTGGTGACTTTTTTGAAGAGGGTATACCATTGAATTTTGATTATCAATGGGCTATATGGACACCAAGTACTGAATGTTTTTCATTTGGAAGATGTTTAAAATTTAAGGCTGATAATAATTATCCATATACACATTTTGGTGAAACAGGTGAAAGTTTTCCAGGAAATGGTATTATGGAATTGGGTAAATATAATCAATACAGAACATTAAATCAAACACAATTAATTTATAATGATGGAGATGTGGATTTAAATCCTTATCAATCTTTAAAAGTTAGTTTTAAAATGAAAACAACTGATGCTAAAAATAATGATTTAAACAACACAATGGTAGAAGCTTCAATAATGGGAGATTATGATCCAAATCAAATTACAACTATTACAACAACTGGAGTAGCTACTCCGTATTCAAATCCCTTTATAATAAGTTCTCAATCAGGTTTAAACTCCAATGGAAACAATTATGCATCTTTAAATTGGGTAAGGAGTAATGGTGTAAATGGTATGGGTTATTCCGGTGGTAATACATCAACACATAAATTCGATGTACCAAGTGTAAGAGACATAATGACAAATGCTGGTTATGATGAAAGTGAAATAGAGGGAAAACGATTAATTGGTTTAACAATAAAAAGAATTTATTGGAGAGGGGATTTGACTTGGGATGGTGGTGAAGGAGCAGATGGTTCTTTTTATTTAGGGAATTTTAGTCCAATAAATAGTTCTACCCTCACTCCCCCATATCCTAACAATGGTAGATTTCCTGCAACTGGAAGACTAGGTGAAGATGGAAGTGATCCTGATAGTGGAATGATAAATGGTAGAGAATCTATGTTAAGAAATTTTTTAGACCCAGACTATGATGACTATTTAACAGTAGATAGTAATGCTGGAAACCTTACAGATGAAACATATGATTTTTATGGTTTTGCTTATTGGAATTTTGGTAGTAGTCCACATGATTCAGGTGAGGGTTCATCAATTAATAATTTCTATGCTGATTGTGAATTTGTAATTGCAGAAGAAGGTGAAGCTTCTGACATACCTGAATTTTTTTACAATACTTCTTTTTTACAAACAAATGGTAGTTATAATTCACTTTCAACAACATTTGCAAATGGTGTAAATATAAAATATGGAGCTATGAATAGATTTAGAAATTCTATATTCAATGAATGGGAAGAATTTCAATATACTTTTAATTTGAATGAAACTCATACTAAACAAGATGGATTAAATGTAGAAAAATTAGCTTTTATAATTCAATCAAGTAGTGACATTGGTGGGTATGGATTTAATGGTGAGGTTTTTATTGATGATATGAAAGTAGAAGAATCACATCAATTCACACCTGATTGTGATGTAAGAAAGAAAAAAGGACCAAATGATTACAGCACATTTTCTTTAACCAAATATTATGATGAGGAAGTAGATAGAATAGCTTATGAACAAACAAGTGCTCCACTGGAAGCTCAATTTTACTTTTATCCAAGATATTTTCATAATGAAGTTTTTAACATATCAAAAGATATAATTTTTAATGACTTTAAAGAGGGTTTGTTTTACATTTATGATGTGGATTGGGGTGATGGGACATCAAAAGAATTTACATCAGAACCTATACAAATAGGTGAGGATGTAGCATTGTATCACACTTATGAATCAAGTGGTATTTTTGAAGTAACTGGTACAATGATAAGAATGAAACCAGACAAAGATTACAATCCAATTGGAATAATTCATAATCAAAAATTTAAATTATTTATAAACATCAATGAAAAATTAGATGAAGATTTTTTATACTTTGGTACTGAAGGGTTTTCATTTGTTCCATATAAAAATACTTTACCAATAATTGGTGGTATTAATGAACAAAGTATTTATTATAAAACAATAAAAAGACAACTTGGTGTAGTAACAGATGATATTTTTGCAGACATTGAATTTGATAGTATTGGTGATAGACTAAAAACAGAAAAAGCTTTAAATAAAATGGATTTATCTTTTAATGCTGAATTAAATGTATTGAGAGAATATACAAAACCAAGATATTCTGATAGTTCTATTCAAGATTTGTCGGAACAAGAAGGTGTAAATCCATATGATGTTAATATAGTGGATGAATCATATCAATGGGAAGTTACTACTGCTTTACCTTATTTGACTGATGAGATGATTAGTGAAAATCCTGATTTAGTAAATATGTATACTGGTAATGCAATTTGTCAAAATGTAGGAGCTGTGTGTGGTAATTACGACCAATGTGGTGAATTTAACCCAACTGACTTTGAATACTATGATACCACTATTCAAGGATATGTTCCTTTTGAACCATTTGGAACAAATTATGGAACTTTAGATGTACCTGTTTGGTATACGGATATCAATCTCCCTCCTGGATTTTGGGCACCAATAGAAAATCCATCTCCAGGATTTGAATCATTTACTGAAATTGATTGTTCTACACCACCACACGATGCTTTTTTAACTGGTGTATATTCAAGCTTTTCAGCTGGAGGGGTAGAAAATAATAGAATAGCTATGGCTGCTTGTTGTTACATTCCTGAACAAAGTGCTGATTCATATAAATTAACCAATGGTATAAAAAATTATTCTGAAGAACTTGGAAAAACAATTGGTGATGTGGATTTAACAAACATTAGATTTTTTAATAAATCAAAATCAATGGCAGAAATGTTAGGTTTTGGTCTTAATCAAGAAATTGAGATTAATATCCAATCATCAGTAGACCAATCTTATGAATCTAAAAATTTAATTTGGAATTTTCCAGATTATGATTTAAATAATGGTATTCCAATTGAAATAGAGACCATTTTTGCTCCTCAATCTTCTCTTGCTGCTGTTAATATAAATGGTACACTATACGGCAGCCTTAATACTTTAATAAATGGAAAAAGTTATGTATTTAAATCTCAAAATCCATTTATATGGAAGCCATATGAAAACAGTTATTTATCAAACACTTGGGGTGGTAATCCTAATTCAGTTCAATATTGGAAAAAAATTATAGATAAGGATACTTCAATATTTGAAAGAGATGGTGTGGTTCAAAATTTAAACCAAATTTATATTATTGAAAATTCAAACAGTCAACAACATTGGAGTAATCAAGAATTTACATATCCTGTTTTACCAAAATATGGACCTGATGGTAAATTTGTTGACATTACTACAAATGATAATGGTGATATTATTGGATACCCAAATAATAGAACTCCATTCCCAATCAATGGACCAATTACTGATAAAAATTATTTCGATGAAAATTTATTAATCTCATTAACTACAGAAAACATTGAAAGTAATGTTTTTGATGATAAAAGTGGTAATAATAATTATGGATTTGCTTTTAGTGATTATAAACCAAAATTTAATTCAAGAACATTAAAACCATCAAAAAATAAAAGAACTGACATTTTACGAGTTGATAAAACTAAAGGTGCATTTTAATGGCTAAAAAAATAATAATAAGAAACAAACCAAATGCAGATGATTTAGGAATCTATACCTTTACAAATGAAAATACAAGTAATGATTATTTAGACTCCAATAGTGTGGCTGTATATTATGATAAATTTACCAAACAAGATTTATTCACTACATCTATTGGTGATGAAATAAATGAAAAAATATGTGATTCAAAAATACAAAACAAATTCGATTCTTCTACAAATGATTTAAAATTTACAGGAGAGAGTTTTTTTAAAATTAATTTTATGGAAATATTAAACAGAGGTGTGAATAGTAAAATTAATGATGTGTATTATCGTATTTATGTTTTTACAAAACAATTTTTTAATCCTTATAATGAACAAGGTAATTTAAAAAATTATAATCAAATGCTCAGTACAACTGATGGATTTAGAAAATATAAAACAGGAACTACTGAACAACCAGCTTTATTCTTTGCACAAAATGGTCCTAATTATGGTGAAGGTGGTTCAGCAGGTACGGGATTGTTTGAAGATATTTCAATCATTGAAAACTTTGATGTATTAAATTCGGTGATAGGTGCTAACATAACAGATGACGATAGTGATGGATTTGTCTCTACTGAAAATGTAGCTACTTCTCCTGAATTTCATCCTAATAAATATTCACCTTTCGACCCAAATTTAAGTATGTTAAAAATATATACAGGTCAAGATACAACACTTTCAGGACCATTAGTAGACTTAGATGAAATGACAACAATATTTCAAGAAGATGGAACTAACAATCCAATTTATATAGCTATACACATGGATGGTGACCAAGATACAACTTTTGATAGAAGTAGAAATGAAACCATATCCATATGGAGTATTAATCCAGATGAATTATTTGTTACAGATTCTGAAGGTAATGTTACTAGTGGAAAAGTAACAACATTGGAATGGGATAATCACGATATTGAAATATTTTCAACCAATCAAGAAAGAACAGCTGCGTTTACAGGTAGACGACTTAGTGTTACAATTAATACTCAAGGTGGTGTGGATGAAACTAGTGTAAATTACAATCCACCAAATGAATATGTACACATTAATTCATTGGTTGAACCACCAATTGGTGATTATAATGAAAACACAATAGATGATTTGATTTTAGAAATGACTCCAAGAAAACAAATGATGTCAACCACTACTATGCAGGAAAATCAGCTATGGCCTACTGGTTTATCTGGAACATATTATTTAAAAAATTGGTCTAAATTTTCTGACTACATACCAGTTCCATACTTTGAATTAAATTCAACAATTCCAATAGAAGATAATGATTTTCAAATTTATTATGAAGATACACAAAGTAAAACTTTATTTTCTGCTCCCAACACTGTTAATTTATCATTAGATATTGCTTTACATCCAGAACCATTTAAATTTAATGATGACTATCATTCTTCTCATCCTTATTATGAACATGGGTTCTTTACTCTCTTTTTTGAAGAGGATAATACATCAACAAATTATGAAGATTATGCAGCGGGTATTTTTAATAATGCTAAATTATATTCTAAAATTAAACTCCATCAAGGTAAGTACTCCATTATTAAAATACCAGCACAATATGGAGAAGTGACACGGGTTGCTGAGTTAATTGAAACACCTGATGACTATTTTACTAATCGAATACCTCCAGACGCATCATATATATTTTTTGTAGTTGATTGGAATGATGTAAATGATAAATATAAAACCATTGATGATGTTTTAAATGATTGGCCAAGAACACAATCTCAACTTTTACAAAAAAGAGAAAAAAATACTTATTATCCACAATATATTGATAGCGGATATACTGGTGGTTTGAATAATACATTAACGCACTCTTATAGAACAAGTGGTATTAAAAGAGTTAAAATGATTGTATTTTCTCATAATTCTATAAAATCAAATAATGGAATATATGAAAATTCCATAGAACCACTTAGATGGAAATTAGTAACATCTAAAATATTTTTAGATATACCAATTAATGAATTTCCTGATTTTTCTGAAGTTGGTGGTTCTGATTACACCACAATACCTTGGCCTTATACAACTGCTGTAATTGGAGGAATTAGCCAAGATTCTAAATATTTTAAATCAATTAATGATATATTGGGTGGTGGAAAAATTGGAGACTTAGACATAATTGATGAGACATTTTTAGTAAGTGCAAAATTTAATGATGAACTTGGACAAAATATAGAAAAATTAGATTTAGAACAAGTTAGATATTTTAATACAGGTTCTTATGATATGAACAAACTTTTAAACATACCAACTGAAACAAGTGAATTTGGTGATGAATATTATCCAAATCCATATAACAAAGAATCTCTTGCATTCGGTCTTTATTGGAATGGTGAAAGAATAGATAAAACTTTTTCAAAAGAAAGTTCTGTTGGACAGATATTTATAGGTGACAATTCAGATATTGATTTAAAAGAGAATTGTAAATTAGAGTTGAATACTGGAAATTTAGATGATAAGTCTATCAATGATTCAAGTGGAAATGTCAATAAAGGTTTGTTGATTGGAGATTATAAAATTAAAAAGACACAAAAAAATCAACCAATGAGAAGAGATTCTTATATTAAAACAGCAAAGAAAAGTAAAAATAATGGAGCAATATAGTTATGCCTAATTTTGAATATGATTTTAGTAACGATGATTATCAATTAATTACTGATGGTGATAATAATGTTATTGCATTAGAGGATAATCAGTATCTAAGAATTTCAATTTTTACTGAAACTAATTTTAATCAACCATATTCATATTTTAATAGTGCTACAAACCAAACAGAAAAAGCTATATTTTATTCTTCAGTTTCACCCACTGCTAAAACAATAAACATAAGCTCTTTTACTAATCAAAATTCTGTAATAACAACGAGACAAGTTGGTGGTATTGATGGTGAATTTAATGATTTCCCAATATATCAAACAGTAAATTCTATAGATGATTCCATAAGTATGTATTTGAAACCTAATGAAATACTTAGCAAAAACCAATTTCCTCAAGGTGGTTATAGAATTAAAGTTGATGTTTTACAACAACTTAATCCAGTTATTGTTTCTGACTCAAATGATTTACAATACATAGGAGATGTTTTTGAATTTATAGTAAAACAAATATCACCTTCGAGAAGAGAGGTTCGTTTAAAATTATTAAATAATAATTTGTCTAATAATCCTACTCAAAATTCGTGGATTATTAATGATATAGAACAACAATTAAATTCTTATACTGCAGATTATAAATTTGAACAAATGTTAAATGTTGGTGATGGTGGACATATACCAATCACAAATTTTCACTTTGATGCTGTTACAGATGGTAAGGAAAATCAATCAATTATTTTAAGATTGTATAAACCTCTCCCTTTACAAATAACTAATTTAAAAACAATTACAATTGAAAAAGAAGTTATGATATCTCAAACTACAGATATTTTTTATTTTTCTGAAATTACTCCTTTACAAAGAGGGACGGGTTTAAATCCAGATAATATTGAAAATTGGATAAACATTGATGAAGATAATAATAATTTTGAAAATTATAATGAGATATCAGCTTCTCTTACAGATACAAGTTTACAACAATTTACTTCAGGTAGTTCTCATTATTATCCTAATTTAAATATAGATTATACAAAATTTGAAAATCATACATTTTTTGGTTCAGCTAAAAAGAAGTTGGAAAACTTTAAATCAAAAGTTGAAACTATACAAGGACACTATTCTGAAATATCTAAATCTCTTTCGGTTTCAAGTTCAATGGATGATGATTCTAATGCGGTAATACAATTAAGGAAAGATTTATTTAATAAAGTTAATACAGAAATAAATTCATTTACTCCTTATGAACATTTTTTATATTATGATGGACAACAACAATCAAGTGCTAGTGCACCCGGTGTTGGTAGAAATTATGCTGAAACTGTTCCTGTATCTACAAGAGATAATATGACGCAGATAAACGGAGGTGATGGGTTTGATGTTGTTTATCAACACTCTAATAAAAATAGAGGAAATGATAAATACATTGGTTTATTTGTTCATAAATATTTTCTTCAAAATAAACCATTTTTTAATCATAGTGGTTCAATTTATTTATCATTTTTGATGAAAGCTGATAGTGGTAGTCAAACTACTGGTAATCAAGGAGTACTTTGGGAAAATAGACAAAACAATCATGGAAGTAGTGCTGATTTTAAAGATGGTGTTAATTTTCCACGAGATACTAAGTTTAGAGAAACTTTATTGAATCCACCACGAACTGCTAGTGCTTATCAAAGATATGTTTTTCATACATCACATTCTTATTTTGCACCATCTGCTGAGGTAGATTTTGATTTAAGTAAAATAACTAACTTTAATACTAACTCTCCACATATAGAAATTTTAAGTGGTAGTACAAAAAGTGTAACAAATAAAATAAAAGATTTAAGTGGAAAATATCAAAACTATACAACTGTTGTAACGCAATCAGCTGTTCCGTTTAAAGGTTCAGTAATGCCATCTGGAGAATTATTTAGAATATTTCATAAAAATTCATTAAATGTTGGACTTCAAGGTTATATGAATTTTGATGATGAGATATCAGGTAGTGATGTTACTGATGATATGATGTTGAGAACTGCAGCTGAGGGTTCTGGTACACTTGATAATCCAGGTCCTCCAGCAGGACATACTTCACCACTTACTTCAGTAACTGTAACATCTGGTCTTGAATTTCATAATAGAAAATATGGTAATAGTGTTCAATTCACTAGTGAAAGTAGACATGAATTAGATTTTGATGATGATAAATTTAATTTTAATAAAGACACATTAGGATTTACATTATCCATTTGGGCTAAAAGATTTCACCCATACAGTGCCTCAAAAGACGGAGTAGCCTCAGCTGATGGTTATAATGCGGATGCAGTTGGTCAACATGATCCAAATTCAAGCCATAATCTTATTGGTAGGGGGTCAACATCAAATTCTTATGGTATAACTTATAACCAAGCTGGTAATTCAATATCAGCTGGTGTTCGTGGTCTTGGTGGGGGTGCTGCAACCACACAAGAAACTATAACACATACAATGCCAGATGATTTATTGGATTGGCATCATATTGCATTTACATTTCAAAGTGGTTCAGCAACTGGTTTAAAACTTTATGTTGATGGCGTTTTAGAAGGGCAAAATACAACTTTAGGAGCTAATTACAAAATCTCTGGCTCAAATGATTTTAGCGCATCAAATTACGCTACCGAACCATTGACTGTTGGTGGTAATGAAATCGTTGGTGGTAACAATGTTCACTTTAGTGGATTCTTACAATACCCAAGAGTTTATGATAGAACTTTAGATGCAGATGAAATTAAACAATTGTATTTAACACCTGACGGTATATCAAATTCAAAAATCACAGATGTAAAAATAACATTCAGAAATCCAACGAATGCTCAACCATTTAGTAATCTTTATCACACAAGTTCTGCAGAGTGGACAAGTTGGTATGATAGCTCCATAATAGAAGCTGAAAAATTTGACAATAATAATATTCACTCATTAGAAAATAATTTACCTCTCTATATTCAAGAAAGTTCAGAGTTTAATGACTTAAAAGATTTCTTATCATTACAAGGTGAACAATATGATGTTATAAGAAATCATATTGATTCTTTGGGAACAATTCACACAAGAGGGTATGGTAAATTAGACTCTCCACCTGAAAACATTTTTCCAATATTATTAGAGAATTTAGGGTATCAAGCTATTAATCCATTTAGTGGAAGTTTAGAGGAGTCATTGGGTTCATATTTAAGTGGAGTAACTTCAATTGATGATATTAAAAACAACACTTGGAGAAAAACTCTAAACAATTTAATATACATTTATAAAACAAAGGGAACAGAAAATTCTGTAAGAGGTTTGTTAAACACTTATGGTTATCCACCTGATGTGTTACCAATGAGAGAGTTTGGTGGTTCACCAACTTCAGAGGCTTCTGATGATTTAGATTTAGTTCCTACATCTACAACTTGGGATGGGCCACCAAGTCAAACACCTTTAGATACTGATTTATCAAATACCGATGGTAATGTTAATTTTTCTACTACAAATAAAATTATTAACAATTATATGTTTAATAATAATCCTAATAGGACTTTAAATTTAGACTGGCATATGAATGATGCTAATTTAAATACAATTGAATTTATTTATAAACACACACAAACAACTAATACACAAACTATTTTACATAGTAGTGGTAGTGGTAATGAAGATTTATGGGATTTAAGACTTTTACCAAGCTCTGACGGAGCTAGTTCATCATTTGAATTTAGACTAAATAATTCATTAACTGGTTCTTTACCTATTGCTACAAACGCATTATCAATGTCTACAAACTATTCAAGAATAACAGATGGACAATTGTGGAATGTAATGTTACAAAGAATGACAAGTAGTAATTCAACAAATATTATAAATGAATATAGATTACATGTTTCTTTACAAGAGGATGAATCAATTAAAACTTATAATTATGCTACAATGTCGGTTAGTGGTGGTTTACCAACAGATAGTAATAATATTGCAAATAAAAACTTTATTGGTAGTGGTTCACGACATCCACTATCATCATCTAATTTAGTTGTGGGTGAGACATTTAGTGGTTCTCTATCACAAATTAAAGGTTGGAGTACAGCTTTAAGTCGTTCAAAGTTTAGACAACACACATTTAATAAACTTAGTTCAGTTGGTAACACTATTAATTCACATGAAAAAGAGTTAATTTATCATTTTAGACTCAATGAAAACTTTACAACTGCATCAATATCATCTTCTACTCAGATAATGACGATAAAAGACTCATCACCAAAAACAACTTTTTCAAAAGATTATTCATTTCAAAAAAGTGGAAGTTTTTTTACAAGTTCTTTAGTGTATGGCGTAGATAATATAAAACAAGTAGTGTTGGGAACACAAGGTAGTAATCAAGATTTTAATAACAAAAATAAAATTATTTTAAATCCACCAATAAGAGCGTTAGGTAATTTAAATCCAACAACAAAAACAGCTGTTTCAACAGATGATAATTTAATAAAAACTTCAACAAAATTAGATTTAGATAAATCAGTTACTAATACTGTAAATGAACACATCTTAAACAGAATTGATAATTTTAATTTTACAAAATTTTATGGAGACCCAAAATATTATTTTTCTTCATCATACATTGAATTTGATAATTTGAGAAAGGATTTATTTACATCTTTTCCTATTGAGGTTGATATAAATAAATTTATAAAAACACATGAGAATATATTTAATGACTCTATATCTGAAGGTTTAAAGTCAATAGTTCCAGCCCGCTCTACATTAAGTGATAAAAATAGTGGTTTTGGTGTAACTATAAAACAAAATATTCTTGAAAAAAATAAATATGAACATAAAAAACACTCAGTAGAGGTTAATCCTAATACCGCAACAGGTAGTATTGTTTTTGTTGAAAATACTGAATTTAAACAAAAATCTTTATCTTCTAATGTTGAATTACCTCATAGTTCTTCATTAAGTTTAGGAAATGCTTATATTACCAATGCTGGTTATGTTCACTCTCCATCTTTACAACCTGATGGAGTTACGGGTTCAATAGATTTTCCAAAATCTGGTTCAGCCGTATCTGTAAATAAAAATATTATATTTGATACGGTTAAAATTGAATTTCCACATTCAAGTTCAATCAGTATGGGTAGTTCATATCAAACTGAAAGTGTTAACAATGTAAGTATAACACCTAACTTTTTACAATTAGGTGGGGTAACAGCTTCTATTGTTTTCCCACACTCATCATCAATTGATTTTATTACAACACATCATAATAAATCTTTTGAAAACATACATGATAGTTGGGGAAGAGGTGTAAATGATACACATTTTATAAATTATGCAGCTGGTACTGGTTCAAACAATGATTACAATGTTGGTCATATTGACACAAGAAATGTATTTCATATGATTGGAGATACTGAATATTATTCTTCATCATTTGGTAAAGCTAGTGATTTTAGTGATGAAGATAGATTTTATAATAGATTACAAATAACTGAAAATTTACCAAATAATATAGAATATAATTCTTTTATTGGTGGAAATCCAGGAGTACAAGCTGGAAGAATGATGGGTAAAACAAGATATTTTCATACTGGTTCTGATGGATCTATATTAACATTACCATCAAATCATATTACTAAATTCAGTAATCCATTTAAAGATACAATGTATTTGGGGGCACAAAATACAAATCCAGGTTTTTTCCCAAAAACATCAATGAATGATTTGGATGTCGACCATTCAACTTCATCATTTTATAGAATAAAAGTAACTGGTGGTGAAAATCAAATAATGATAAATTCATCTGGTACACCATCCGTAGGACCAGATGGTGATATAAGTTATGGTTAAACTAATTAAAAATTACTTATTTTTTTAAAATACTAATATTTATATATGAATTAAAGTATTAACGATTTCAAAGCAGGAGAAAATAATATGGGATATTTAGACAACGCGTCAATTACGGTTGATGCAGTTTTAACAAAAAAAGGTAGAGAAATTTTAAAAGATGGTGGAGCTTTAAACATCAGTTCTTTTACTCTTTCAGATACAGGTGTTGACTACACATTATGGAATACTAATCATCCAAGTGGTTCATCAAAATATGGTGAGGCTATTGAAAATTTACCACAATTAGAAGCTAGTGTTCACGCAGAATATAATTTAAGAAATCGATTAATAAGTTTAGGACAAAATTCAATAGCTATACCTGCTTTAGTTATTGATTCTGGAGTGGATGCAAAAGGTGGTAGTGTTAAAACATTTAATGAAGGTGAACAAGCATCAGGTACTATTGTTCTTAGATTGGTTGGGTATGCACCAACTACAAGTCAAGGTATGACTATGATAATTCAAAAACCATCTGTTGCAGAACCCTCTACTGGAGCTGAATTAATGATGGGAATGAGTGGAACAACAATTATGAGACAATTTTTATCAACTGAAGAAATTCCTCAAGCACAAGCTTACAACTTAACTAATATTGTTACTGAGGGCTCTGATAGAATAGCAACACTTACAATAACACCTAAATCAATGACTAAAAAAGGACAAACGACAAATATAATATTTGTAGATAATGAAACAGGTTCTCAAAGAGTAATGAGTATAACTAATAACATAGTAAATCCAATATCTACAATAATACAAAATCCAACAGGATAATAAATTAGGAGATAAATAAATGGCTATAGCGGGAACAAATATTACTTTAGATAGTACAGAGGGGATGGATAAGATAACCACTGTAGAAAAAGTTACTTCACCTTATCATTCAGATGGTTCAGAAACATTAGCAGCTGCTAATATTGTCTCAACATCATTATCAGATACAAATGAGGAATACTTTTTTGGAATATCTAATAATAGTACACCAACAACTACAGAGTGGAATGTTGCATTTGGTAGCACGAGTGGATTTGGTGCAAAAATTGAAGCAAATACAAAATCAGAAACAGAGGCCATTTATAAACAATATTCTAGTATACTTTTATCTCCTACGGAAGTAACTGGTGGGTTTATAATTTCAAGAAATAATAGTTTAGCAACTGCTCCAACAAATGCAAAAGTTGCCAGTGGTAAAGATACAGAAATATTTGTTCTTTCTGCTAGAAGAACAAATATGAAAGACAGAATTAACAAAGGAACTTGGACTGTTGCATTAAGTGGTTCATCAACAGCTGATGCTAAATTAGGAGCATCACTACTTGAATTGACTGATGATAGTGTAAATGGAACACCAACTGCAACTCCTGTTGGGGATAGATATAATATTGTTAGTGGTACAGCTGGAACTATTGTAAATGCAGCTAGTGATAGAACTTATGGTTTCTTCTATCCTGATATGGGAATTATGGTATTTAGTGCAGCTGAGTTATCTGCTTCAATACCTGGTAAAGGTGCTAATAAAGCTGAAACTGTTATTTTTGATAAAGCGGAACATAAAGGATTTGGTTTTTCAAGTGATACTAATGCAAATGAAAAAACAGCATTAAGGTTTGTAAATTGTTTACAACCTGTTGGTGCTAAACTTTCATTTAGAGATGAAGAAGACCAAGTAAGTGCACAATATTTTTGTAGAGTTAAAAGTGGACAGGCAAACTTTTCAAATAATCCAACATTTGTTAGTGGTTCAGAAAATAAGTTGAGAAACGATAAAATGAGAGGTAATCCTCAAACATTTATTACAAGTGTACAAATGTATAATCAGAATCAAGAGATGGTAGCTGTAGCTAATTTATCAACACCATTAAAAAAGAACTTTAGTTCAGAAGCAACTATTAAAGTTAAGTTAACCTACTAATGATATGTTATGTTTGTATTTAAAGATATTAATAAAACATCAACTGTTATTGAACAGAATGTCGTAAACTATACACAGAATTTATCAGCTTCAGCTGAAGGAATTAATTCTATAAAAATAATATCTGGTTCAACTAATAATAACTATTGGCAATCATTAAATGTTTTATTTTATACAAGTGGCTCACCATCGTATTCATCACAAACTTCTACATCATCATTAAATTTAGTAGAAGCGGGAAAATTTTCATCAGCTGGTGTAAATTTATCCTTACAAAATCTTGGTAAAAAACAATTTTTATCAAAATATCATGGTTATCCAAACATTTCTTTAATAACAATTCCATCTCAATATTATGGTGAAAAAATAAAGAAAAATAGTTTTAGATTTACTGATTTAAATAATTCTGACAATGCTGGTAATAATCCAATAATTAGAGACGATGGAGCTGGTAATTTATACGCTATTAATGCTAATAGTAATTTTGGAACATTAACAGCGTCATCAGCAGGTATAAATAATTCAATATCATCATCTGAAAATTATGTTGGAAATATATTTTATGATAAAGGTTTGGTTGTATTAAGTGAAACTGGCTCTTGGAGTGGTAGTGTAAAATACTCTGATTTAGCTACAAACTTCAATGTAAAATTTGATTCTGTTAATACAATAACTACATATGAATACAGTTTAACCATATTACCAAATGAATACAATAATTCAATGAACTACACAATGAGAAGTCCAATAAATGGTTCACTTAGAGAAGATACTCCATACTTATCTACAGCAGCTACTGGTAGTAATTTTAGTCCATATATTACAAAAATAAATTTATATAGTCAAAATGATTTAATTAATCCTGTTATTCAAGCCACATTACCAAAACCAATAAAAAAGAGTAAAAAAATAGCAACAACATTTAAAATAAAATTAGATATATAGGAGAAAAATGGTTACATTAGGATTAGATGCATCAACGACTTGTGTTGGATATGCATTCACAGAAGATAAGAAGATTCTCGATATGGGATTCATCGACATCAAAAAAGAAAAAACAC
>MDSZ01070904.1_pt1 | contig 24360 bp, 24 predicted proteins | sample 811201 | NCBI WGS metagenome assembly MDSZ01 (sample SAMN05326647, study PRJNA326480) | marine metagenome | isolation source: seawater | place: Indian Ocean: North | collected 2010
CCTTTTGGTTTTGAGCTATTAAATTTATCTAGATAAAAACTATATTCATGTTTTTTTTTATTGAATTTTTTTTTTTGTTTCCTGTAATTAAGATTTTTTTTTAAGGATAAATCTTCTGATTGAACTAATTTTAATAAATTTTTTATTTTTACTTTTTGAAAATTTACATAAAGATATGTCCATAACTCTCTATTCAAAAATCTTCTTGAATATCGAAACAGTTTTTGAGACAAAAAGTAAGACGAGGTAGGTTTAAGTTTTTTTTTCTTCATAAATGTGAAGTAATATTTTAAAATATTTAAATTTGGAAGAACATTCTAATAGATATATCTGTTGCAAAGGTTATAAAACTAGTATAACAGTGGCTAAATGCCTGTACATTCTCATATTCTCACTAAACCTAAGCTTATGAAAAAGCTTAAAACTTTTTATGACAAAGTTCAAAAAAATGATGGTAAAATTGGTACTGCATTGCGAGGAATTGAGATGAATTACAACAACGCTTGTAACTTAAGGTGCAAGTATTGTTTTACTAATTCACCAAAAGGAGAAGGTGTAAAAGAAATGCTACCAACTTCTAAAATAAAAGAAATTGCAGATGAAGCAGATGAATTGGGGTTTGTTGAGTTTGATTTGCAAGGTGGAGAATTACTATTATGGCCAGATAAAATATACGATGTTTTGGATGCTATAGATCCAAGAAGGTTTTATTTATATTTTACTACTAATGGATTTAAATTGGACAGGAAAACAGCAAAAAAATTAGCTGATCATCACGTAAGCAGAGTATCAGTTAGTATAGATAGTTTTGATGAAAAGACACATGATGAAATAAGAGGTAGAAAAGACTCTTGGAGAAAAGCTATGGAAGCTCTTAAGTACGTTCAAGAAGCAGGAATGGATCCTTATTTAAACATAACCGTTGGTCATTATAATGCAAAAAGTGAAGACCTGAGAATGTTACTACAATACTCTAAAGACAACAAATATAGAACACTTGTGAATGTGGCTGTTCCTTCAGGTATGTGGAAGGATGCTCATAAAGAAATTTGTGACGAAGGGGATATTCAGCATCTAAGAAATTTAAGAAAAGAATACAAAAACATGAACAGAAATTTATGGAATCCTTTCGATAAGAATAATGAAAAAATATTAGGTTGCACAACAGTTAACAGAATTTATATAACTCCTATCGGAGATGTTTTGGTTTGTCCTTATATACATATTAAAATTGGTAGCGTTTGGGAAAATAGCTTAAAAGAGATTACAGAAAAGGGTTTTAAAATTAAACATTTTAGAAACCATAGTGATTTATGTTTAGCTGGAGAAGATACTAACTTTATTAAAAAATTCATGACAGGTAGAAAAAAACAAAGCATATTTCATCCAGTAGATGCAAATGATTTGTTTTCAAAAGAAGATTACGTTACTTAAGCAAATTAATTTTCAAAACTTAATTCGATGAAATTTGAAGAATTTTTGATAGGCAAGTATGTAAATTTAGTATTGCTAGATGAAGAAGTTGCAAAAAATACTGATTGGTATACCTGGTTCAATTTTTCTGAAAATACTAAAATTTTAGATGTGGGTAAATTCCCACATACATTAAAAAAACAATTAGATTATATTAAAAATGAATTAGCAACAAAAAAAGAAATTTTATCTTTTGAAGAAGTAGATAGAAAAATTCAATTAGGTGTAGTTGAAAAAGTAACTAATACATTAGTAGGAATGGTTTCAGCATATAATATTAATTATATAAGCAGAACATGCTATGTTTCTGTCATAACTGATTTAAGAAAGAAAAATTTTAATAGACTTAAGGTATTTAAAGAATGCCAAGATATGCTTCTAGATCATTTATTTTTCACTTTAAATCTAAGAAAAATATACACAGGTGCAACAGACAAAAAACTTTCTGATTTTACAATAAAAATTTGGGGTTTTAAACGAGAGGCTATTTTTGAAAAACATGCTTACATTGATGGAAAATATGAAGATGCATTTGTTTTAGGCTTATTTAAAGAAGATTGGCAAAGATTTAAAAAAATATAAAAAATATGTTAGAGAATAAATTAGCTGTAATTACAGGTTGCAATAGAGGAATTGGTTTAAGTATTTTAGAATTATTTTCTAAAAATAAAGCTGATATTTTTGCTTGTGTAAGAAAAATTGATGATCAGTTTAATGATAAAATTAAGAATATTTCTAAAAAATATAATAATAAAATTATACCTATTGAGTTTGACTTATCGAACAAGGAAAGTTTGTCCAACGCTATAAAAACAATTAACTCTTATGAGAAAAACGTAAACATAGTTATAAATAATGCTGCTATTATACATAATAAATTGTTCCAACTAACAAAAATTGAAGAATTTTATGATACTTTTGAAATCAATTTTTTTAATCAAATATATTTTGTTCAGGGGATATTAAGAAATATTCAGAAAACTAAAAATGGTAGTATTATTTTTTTATCATCATCAGCAGCAGAAGATGGAAATGTTGGAAGAGCAGTTTATTCATCATCAAAAGCTGCATTGAGTTCGTTTGCAAAAGTTTTATCAAGAGAATTGGGTCCAAACAATATTCGAGTTAATACTATTTCACCAGGTTTAACAAATACAGACATGATGATAAATAGTACTAATAAAATGTTTTTAGAAAAAATTCCAAGTGACATTCCTTTAAGAAGAATTGGAGAACCAATAGATGTTGCGAAATTAATTTTATTTCTTTCATCGGATTTATCCAATTATATAACTGGGCAAGATTTAAGAATAGATGGTGGGTTAAAATAAATGAATCAAAACAAAATTGAAATATTTTCAAAAAATTTAAAGAGAAAAATTTTAGATACAGCTTTTAAAGCAGGAGCTAAAAGCGCCCATTTAGGCGGTGCATTATCATCTTCAGATATTATTTCGGTAATATTTAATACTTTTAACATCAATCCTGATGTTTCAAATTATTCCAACCGTGATCGATTTATTTTAAGCAAAGGCCATGCTTGTTTAGCTTTATATTCAGCGCTTAATAAAATTGGATTAATTTCGGACAATGAATTAGATTCATTTGAAGAAAACGGAAGTAATCTTTTAGGTCATCCAGTTTTAAATAAAAAGTTAGGGATTGAGTTTTCAACAGGTTCATTAGGTATGGGTTTATCTATTGGCATAGGATTGGCTTTAGCGTCCGAAAAGGGAAATAAAAACTTTAAAACAATAGTATTATTAGGTGATGGTGAATGTAATGAAGGTTCAATTTGGGAGGCAGCTATGGCAGCTCCAAATTTAAAAGTAAAAAATTTGATTGTAATTATAGATAGAAATAAATTCCAACAAACTGGGACAAATGAGAATATTATGAACATTGAACCTTTAAATGAAAAATGGAAATCTTTTGGTTGGTCTGTTGAGAATATTAATGGTCACAGTGTTGGAGATTTAATGAATTATTTTAATAAAATTGAATTAACTAAACCAAATCTATTAATTGCGGATACTATAAAGGGAAAAGGCTTCTCATTTTCAGAAAACAACAATGAGTGGCACCATGGTGTGATAAGTAAAAAAATTTATGATGACGCTGTTAAAGAAATAGAGAGCAATAATGATTATTAACGATAGAAACATTAAAACTTGGTCACTTATAGGACAAAGAGCTACTTTTGGTTTAATTGCATTAGAAATTGTTAAAAAGAATAATAATTTAATGATACTAACCTCAGATGTTTCTACATCAGCTGGACTAGATAGATTTAGAAAATCGTATCCTAAAAATTACGTTGATGTGGGGATTGCTGAACAAAACTTAATTGGAATAGCAACTGGCCTATCAAATGAAAATTTTGATGTGATTACCACTACTTTTGCTCCATTTCAAACCTTGAGATGTTGTGAGCAAATTAAAGTAAATCTAGGTTATATGAAAAATAAAATTATCATGGTTGGCTTAGCTAGCGGATTGGCATTGGGAGCACTAGGATTTACTCATGCATCAATTGAAGAAATTGGTGTTTTGAGATCTATTCCAAATCTCACTATTATATCACCATGTGATGGATTGGAGTTGGCGAAAGCAATAGAAAGCTCATTAAATCATAATCGATCGTGTTATATAAGATTAACAGGTACATCAAATATGCCAATAGTTAATAATCAAGATTATAATTTTGAGATTGGAAAATCTGTAGAATTAAAAGAAGGAGAAGACGGTGTCTTTTTTTGCAACGGCCCTCTAGTTTATAATTGTCTAGAAGCTGCCAAAATCTTGAGTGAAAAAAATATAAACATTTCAGTTGTAAATATGCACACAATCAAACCTATCGATGAGAAGAAAATTTTAGAAAAAACAAAAAAATCAAAATTTATATTTACAGCAGAGGAACATAATATTATAGGTGGTCTCGGTAGTGCTGTTGCTGAAGTAATGAGTTCTGAAAAAAATAATTGTAAATTAATTAGATTAGGAATAAATGATAATTACACTAAGGGGGGCAATCAAAAATATCTCCAAGATCTTAATGGACTTTCAATTGAAAAGCTTGTAACTATTGTGGAAAAAAATATAAATTAAATTAATGACTGTAGCCGAAAGATACAAAAAAGTTTTTATTGAATCTTTATCAATTCAAGAAAAAGATTTTTCAGACCAAATGCAATATAATGATATTCCCGAGTGGGATTCTATTGGACATATGACATTAATGTCAGCAATTGAAGATGAGTTTAAAATAACTTTAGAGACAGATGATATTATTGATTTTAGCTCATTTACGAAAGGTAAAGAAATCCTTAAAGATAAATATAGTGTAGAATTTTAAATTAAATTTTGTGTCTAACAAATTATTTGATTTAATAAAATTACTTTGGCCAATAAATAGAAGTTTAACCGGCAAAGGAAATAGGGAAACCTTAGAGCAATTAAAAAAAGTAAATCCTCTTCTTAAGATAAAAAAAACAAAATCAAATACTAAGGTTTATGACTGGAAAATACCATTAGAATGGAATGTTCGTTCGGCTTTTATAAAAGATAAAAATAAAAACACTATTATAGATTTTAAAAATAATAATTTACATTTAATGGGATATTCAACTTCTTTTAATGGTAATATTAAATTTAATAAATTAATAAAAAAAATAAACTACATAAAATCTAACCCAAAAGCAATTCCTTACACAACGTCTTACTATAAAAAAAGATGGGCTTTCAACATGAGCTACATAGATTTTAAAAAGCTCAAAAGAGATGAAAAATATTTTGTTAACATTGATACTGAGTTTAAAAAAGGTAATTTAAATTACGGTGAAATATTTTTACCAGGTAAATCCAAAAAAGAAATTTTATTTTCAACATATATCTGTCATCCATCACTTGCAAATAACGAGTTATCAGGACCTGCAGTATCAATTTACCTCTCAAAATGGCTTTCCTCTAAGAAAACAAATTATTCTTATAGGTTTATTTTTATTCCAGAAACTATTGGATCAATAAATTACATTAAAAAAAATTTTAAAAATTTAAAACAAAATGTAATTTGTATTTTTAATCTTACTTGTGTTGGAGATAACTACAAAACCTCTTTTATGCCTTCAAAGTATGGAAATACTTTTGCAGATAGGGTGGCAATCAAGACTCTAAAGAAAAAAGGGATAAAGTTTACAAAATATTCTTGGCTAGATAGAGGCAGTGATGAGCGGCAATATATGTCTGCACTTGTAAATATTCCAACAGTATCAGTTATGAGCTCAAAGTATAGAGAATATAAAGAATATCATACATCAGATGATAACTTAAATTTTATTAGCTCTGAAGGACTAAATAAAAACTTAAGTATTCATAAAGAAATCGTAAATCAAATTGAGAAATTAGAATTCCCAATAACAAAAATAATTTGTGAGCCCAACTTAAGTAAAAGAAATTTATACCCAAGCTCAAGCAATGTTTCTAAAAATAATTCTAAATTAAAAAAATTAGGAAAAAATATAAATAATTTTTTATCATTTGCTGATGGCACTAATTCTATTGAAGATATTTCAACTCTGATAAACTTAGATTTGAAAAAAACAAAGCAAATAAATAATTTATTAAAAAAAAAAAAAATTATTTATTAAAGTTTAAATTCAAGAATTTGTTTTTTATGTTGGATTTAAATTTATATATAGTTTCGAATATTCCTGAAAAGACAAATGTTGAAATAAGACTATAGGCAAAAAAAGGTAATGCCAGATAAAAACATAAAATTAACCCATTTATGGAGTATCCATAATAACCACTAGTCCATACCCCAAAATTTGTTATTAAAAAAAATATACATGCACCTAATAAAGCTCCAGAAATTCTTTTAAACATCGTATCTGAAAAAAATTTAGAAATTAAACCAATCATTATTACACTTCCCCAAGTAAAAAAAATTGTACCATGTAGTCCAATGTGTATATCTGTTAATATGAAACCTATCACCAAGGCTGGTAAAAATTTAATTCCAAAAAATACTGGCACATAAAAACTTAATGCTAGTAAACTTGTAAAATTTGGTGGGTGAGGGATAAATCTGCTAGCTGCTAGTAAAGTAAAAATTCCTAAAGATATTTTTAAATAATTCATAAATTATTATAATAATTTAAATTTTTATATCAAATTATAAAAGATCTTAAAAATGAGTTTTTAATGTTAAATTAAATAATCTGTCATTTTGAGAGTATCCATGTGGTCTTTGATATTTTTCATCAAATAAATTGAATATATTTAAACTTAAATTATATATCCCAATTTTTTTATTGAGTGAAACATCTATTAAGTCAGTACTATCCATCTCTACAGTTGAAAATGAAGATGAATGTGTATCAAAATGTTTTCCGTAGTGATTATATTTTAAATTCATATTAAATTTTCCAAATAAATTATTGTAAAAATTCTTTTGTAAATTTAAACCATAAGTTTTTTCTGGCCTTCTCAATTGAGGTGACCCACTTACTTTGTCAGACGATAAAAAAGATGAAAAAATATTTAATTGGTAACTATTTGCTGTAATTGAAATTTCTGAATTAATACCTGATTGTTTTAAACTTAAGCTCTCTGAGTTATTAACATATTTATTAGATTTATATTCAATTTGGTCATTAATTTTTGAATTAAATCCTTTAATTGATATTGATACTTTATTGGAAAAGTTAGATTTTAAATAAATCTCGTTCGAAATACTTTTTTCTTCTTTTAGATTTTTGTTTCCAGCATAGCCATAGTTATCCGTACCATACAATTCATAAATTGTTGGATTTCTAAAACCTTCATTTCTTCCTATCCCGATATTAAATAATTCAAATTCTCGCTCTAGATTAATTTTTTTTGATTGATTTGATCCTGTTTCTTTGTTTTCATCATTTCTAATAAATATAGATAATAAATTTTTATCTAAGATATTAAAACCCAAGTTAGCATAAACTGAAAGATTATCATAATTCCCTTTTGTTGATGCAGTATAACTTCCATTATTTATAAATTCTCCGCTATCATATCTGTAATCAGATCCATACCCATATGACATATTATCAAAAAATTTTGTAAAATTATATTTAATACCCGTTGCATTGCTTTCGTAATAATCGTTAGTACCTTGTTCATGATACTGCCTATCATAAAAATTATGGTAAAGAGTTAATTCATTTTGTGAATTTTTTTTATTATGATTTAAGTTAAATTGTGTAGTAAACATTTTATTGTTTCCAACAAAGTTGTTTTCATTGGTTACAGAACCGTCATATTCAGCTACAGTTTCTCTCAAATACGTTGAGTTGCTAAGTTGAAAGTTATTTATCCATTTCTCATAGTTTAAGTTTCCTGAAATATTTTTAACCCCGTCTATCTCGTTTCCTCCAAATCTTGCGCTTTTAGTTTTATTTTCAACTACACCAAATTTTAAATTATATAAATCAGAATTATCTGAGATGAAGTTTTTGTTTAGAGTAAAGTCATAATTTTTTTCATCTTTAGTTGAAAACTTAATAAAATCTTTTAAATCGCCAGTAGTTATAATGTTTATTGCACCTCCTATTGAATTTGGACCAAAATTTGCAGCACCAGGTCCATCATAAACCTCAACTTGTTGAATAGTTTGAACAAAATCAACACCAAAATCATGAAGTCCTTGGGTGGTCGACTGGTCATTGATCGCTACTCCATTTATCATCACCAAAACATGATTTGAACCAGTGCCTCTCATAAATAAAGAGGCTTGCTGTCCTTTTGGACCAGACTGAGTAATATTTATGCTTGGTATTGAACTAAGTATATCTATGATATCAATAGCACCTGTTTTATCTATTTCTTCTCTGGTTATAATTTTTTTTTTAATACTTTGAGAGGTAAATTTAGATGTATTACTTATACTTTTGTTAATAGTGATACATGGGGTTTTGTTTTTGTTTTCCCAATTACAATTTATATCTTGGTCTGCGTATAAATAGTGATTGAAAAAAACAAAATATATAAAAATTAACCTCAACAGCATTTATATTTTCTCCTCCTAGTTAACTAGGATATTTTAATTATGCCGTTGCTAATTTTTCATTGTAGAACTAGACTTTTCCTGGCCATCGTTCAACAGCGGACTTTGACTGGGTGGCGCTTCGACTTTACGATTGCAGGTACAGCCAACGAATTTCACATTGATTTCCCACCATGCATTTCAGTCAAAAAATACTATAAAAATTAAGATAATTTATGTCAATTAAATATTTGAATTACATTTCATATATAATATACAAATAACACTATATTTATGAAAGAAAACATAATCGTAACAAAAACCCGTAAGCAAATTCAAAAGCTTGATGAATTGCCTACATACGATCGTTCATTGGTAGACTACTCAAAGTATAATAAAAATGTAGGTCACGCTGGTGTAAAGTATTCCATGGCGGTTCAAGCTACCAGAGGATGTCCATATAGATGTTTCTATTGTGATGTATATAAAACTACCTTGCATCATTTTAGAAGGTCAGTTGATAGCATTTATGAAGAAGTTAAAATGATAGCAGATATGGGTGTTAAAAGAATTGAGTTTATAGATGATATTTTTAACGTAAAAGCAAAGGATTTCGTAGAATTTTTCAATAGAGCTGCGAGAGATAACTTGGGTGTAAGCTTTTTTTTCCCCACTGCTCTTAAAGGAGATTTATTAAACAAAGAAATTATAGATACTATGATTCAAGGTGGTGCCGTAGGTGTAAATGTTTCATTAGAATCAGCTTCTCCAAGAATGCAAAAAGTGATGAGGAAGAATTTAAATATTGAGAAGTTTAGAGATAACTTAGATTATATCTGTAAGAATTATCCTAGTGCAGTAACAACTTTAAATACAATGCACGGTTTTCCAACTGAAACTGAAGAAGAAGCAAACATGACTCTAGATTTCATATTTTCAATGAATTGGGTACACTTTCCATATACCCATATTGTAAGAATATTTCCAGGTACAGATTTAGAAAAATTTGCACTAGATCATGGTGTTGATAAAGGTGCAATTAATGAAGCAATAGATAAATCTTATCATGAAGTTGCGCCTACTCTTCCTTTTAAAAGAGAATTTACTGAAAAATATAAACTTAAATTTTTGAAAGAATATGTTTTAAATAAAGAAAGATTAAAAAAAGTTTTGCCAGTACAAATGAAACATTTCACTGAGGATGAATTAAATCAGAGGTATAGTAGTTATTTTGTTTCAAGAATTAATGGATTGAAAGATGTTTTAAGGATGGCTGGAATCAAAGAGACAGAACTAGAAATTAATTGTTTAAGTGAAGACGATATAAAAATACCTGATCTTAGTAAAAAAATTAAGAAAAATTTTCCATTAAAAAAAATTAAAGATAACCCTTTTAAAATTTTACTTATTAATATTTCAACACACTTTACAAAAGATAGATCTATAACAGAATACGATGTTGTGGAACCTCCTCTTGGACTTATTGCACTTCAAAGTTATTTAAATCATGTTTTCAATGATGAAATCGAAGGAAAGATAATTAAATCTAGAATAGACTTTGATAGTTATGAGGAAATGAAACAATTGATAGAAAATTTTTCACCTGATTTAATTGGTGTTAGTGCTATGACTTTTCACAAAGATTTTTTTCATGAAGCGGTCTCCGAAATTAGAAAAAATGGATATACAAAAACAATAATAGTCGGCGGGCCACATCCTACTACTAGTTATGAAGAAGTTTTGAAGGACGAAAATATTGATATTTGTGCTATTGGTGAAGGCGAACAAATATTGGCAGAGGTAGTAGATAAATTAATTAAAAATAACTCTCAAAAGTTATATAGAAATCAGCTAGAATTAATTGATGGAATAGCTTTTACCGAAAAAAAATCGGATAAAAAATTTTTAAAAATTAACAAAAATATAGAAAACACAAATAAAGAAATTCAGATAAATTAATAAGCATTTATGAAAGATAATGCTTATATTTTAAAATTAAAAAATAAACTTAAAGAGTTAGGTGTTAGAAAAGGTAGCACAATAATTGTATGTGCTGATATTTTAAAATTTTTAATTTTATTAAAAAAAAAAAAAATTAACTTTAATTTAGAGCATTTTATTAATTTATTGATAAATCTTGTTGGAAAACAAGGAACAATAGTTTTTTATAGCTTTAACTGGAATTTCTTTGAAGGAAAAGTTTTTGACTATAAAAACAGCAAATCTTTTTCAGGTTCACTGAGCAATATGGCTCTTAAAAGAAATGATTTTAAGAGATCTAAGAACCCAGTTTATTCACTACTTGTATCTGGAAGATATCAGAAAGATTTATGCAACATGAATCATTCTGACTGCTTTAGTTTGAAATCTCCATTTGGTTTCTTATTAAAAAAAAAAGTAAAGTGTCTTTTTTTTGATCTTGATTATAAAAATTCTGCCTTCCCTTTTTTTCATGTAGCAGAGCAAAAAGCTAATTCCTATTATAGATTTTTTAAATTTTTTTCTGGAAAAGTAATTAAAAATAATCAATTAAAAAAAACAAAAATTAAAATGTTTGTTAGAAAAAAAAATTATAAAATTACAACTATTTATTCTAATTTAACTGATATTTATTTGAAAAAAGTAAACGCATTAAAAAAAAGTAAGTTTTATGATATCAAGGTTTCTTTATTAGATGTTAATAAACTTTACGAGATTACTGTAAAGCAACTTAAATTAGAAAATAAACTTTTTTTAAGAAAAATTACTGATTAAAAAATAATTAATCCTTAATTCTATTATAATCAACACCAACGTATGGAATTTTCATTGGTTTTTTGGGATCTTTTAAAAATGGTATTTTCTGTAATGGATTAAATCTTTCGGTAATTGTAATTCTAACACTCCCCATTTTTGTTAATGGATATCCACAATGAACAAGTGCAGAGTGAGCAAGTACAGCAGATCCAGCTTTAATTTCAAGGTTTTTTCTATTAAATTTTGAATAAATTTTTTTGTCTATGTTAGTATATTTATGTGTCCATTTTTTAATACCTGTAGGATCCTCAAGCTTATGGTCAAAATAACCCTTATTATGAGATTTTTCAAATATTGTTAAACCACCAGTTTTAACGTTTGTATCCCAAAGCGGCATCCAAAATAAAATACAATCTCTTGCAAATTGATTTGTTTCTTGATGTGGTAGTAGTATCTTATCATTATCCTCATCATGTACGTGAATTGCTGCTCTGCCAGAGAATAAAGTTTTAGTTTTAAAAAAATATTTTACAAAATTTATTAATTCTGGAGTGTGTATTCCTTTAATCATGTCAATATTGTAAGGTGCAATATCATAAAAATTAGACTTTAGTTTAGGATTTAGTTTTTTTATTTCATAATATTTTTTTTGAAGATCTTTTTCTTTAGAAGGTCTTACATAATTCAGTATGTCTAAAAGGGATTTTTTTATTTCACTTAATTTTTTTTTATTATAAAAGTTTTCAATTACTGTATAACCTTTTTGATCAATTTCTTTTTTTAATTTTCTATTATTTAATTTCATATTTCGCTATAAATTTTAGTGTTAATTCGTGGTTTTATAAATTTTAATGATTTAGTCAAATATATTAACAATATAAGCCTGATATTTTATTTTTATTTTTAGTAATTTTATCAATTTATTTCATATTAATTTGAAAATTATCTATTATTTCAAAAGATATCAAAGTAAATATAAAAATAAATATACATAAAAAAATTAAAAAAAAATTTAAGCTTATATTTAAAAAATGAAAAATTTAATTTCTATTTATATAGTTTCGAAAAATTATGGAAAATTTGTTGATAAGGCAATTAAAAGTGTTTTTGATCAAACATATAAAAATTGGGAATTATTCCTAGTAAGTGACAATTCAAAAGATAATACAGCAAAAATATATAAAAAATATGCTTCAAAAAATAAAAAAATAAAAAAAGTATTAATTTATAAAAAAAATATAGGTTTACAAAAAATATCAAATAATATTTTAAAAATATGCAAAGGTGAATTTTTATTGCGATTAGACGCCGATGATTGGTTAAATAAAAATGCCTTACTGTTAATGATCAACAAAATTTTATCTAAGAAAAGTTATGGAGCAGTTTATGGTGGATACTATTACGTAGATATAAATGGAAAAAAAATTGGACTTGAGGATAATTTAGAAACAATCGATAATTCGAATTTTCCTCCGCATGGAGCTTGTACTTTGTTTAAATGTAGATCCTTAAAAGAAGTAGGTGGTTACTCCACCAATGTAAAAGCTCAAGACGGATGGGATATATGGTTAAAACTAAAAGGAAGAGTAGAATTTTCAAGCGTAGATTTACCACTATTTTATTACAGAAAACATGGAAACTCAGTTTCGAGTAATTACAAAAGAATCCTAAAAGAGAGGGGAAAAATTATAGATCAAATAAACAACAAAAATAAAGGTGACTACAAATTAAATATACTTGCTGTTGTACCTGTTAAGAAAGATTTTTTAGATCTCAAAAATGCTCCTTATTTAAAATATAAAAAAAAAACTTTAATAGAACATACAGTAAATTCTATCAAAAAATCAAAAATGATTACAGATATTTTAGTATCTACAAACAATAAAGAGATTATAAATTTTTCTAAAAAGAAATTTTCAAAAATTAAAAATATAGATTATTTTTTAAGATCAAAAAAATATGAAAAATCTTTGTATGGAAATATTGAAAAATTATTATTAGAATCTAGTAATAATTTTAAAAACAAAAATAAATTTTCTCCTGATATTATTATTTTTTTTAACATTCATATTATTCGTGAAGATGTAAGTCATATAGATAAAGCAATTAAAATATTGGTTGAACAAAAAAAAGATACCGTATATTCAGTTGTTAAAGAAAAGAATCCGATTTTCAGTTTTAAAAGAGGAAAAATGGAAGTTTTAAATAAGGGAAGATTTAATAATTTAGACTACAACAATGAAATTATTTTAAACTTTAATAATTCAATTATTGCATCTTGGGATGAGGTTATAAGAAATAGTTCTATTTTTGATGGAAATTTAGGTTTTATAGAAACATCTGAAAAAGATATATATAAATTTATTTAATCTGTATGTTCAATTATTTGATAAATAAAATCAAAAATAAAAAAATAAAAATTGGAATAGTAGGACTTGGGTATGTTGGTTTGCCTCTAGCAAAGGGATTTTTAGATAAAAAAGTTAAAGTATACGGTTTCGATACTGACAGAAAAAAAATTGAATTATTAAAATCGAAAAAGAGTTACATAAATTATTTTAGTGATTTTAAGATAAAACAAATGATGCAAAATGGCTTTTTACCAACATCAGATTTATCATATATAAGCGAAACTGATGTGATTATTCTTTGTTTACCTACTCCTATAAAGAAAAATAAATCACCTGAAATGAAATTTATTAATAATTCTCTTAATTCAATTGTTCCTTATTTAAAAAAAAATCAAACCATATGTTTAGAAAGTACTACTTATCCTGGAACATGTGAGGAATTAATATTACCAAAATTAAAAAAAAAAATTTAAAGTTGGAACAGACTTCTTCCTGATTTATTCACCTGAAAGGGAGGATCCAGGTAATGAAAAATATTCCCTAGGAAAAATACCAAAGGTTTTAGGTGGACTTACAGAAAAATGTTCAAAAGTTGGAACAGAAATTTATAAACTTTTGGGTATAAAAGTTGTAAAAGTTAATGATCTCAAAACAGCAGAATTTACTAAATTATTAGAAAATATTTATAGATCAGTAAATATAGGTTTAATCAATGAAATGAAAATTATCACAGAAAAACTTGGTATAGATATTTATAATGCAATTGAAGCAGCTAGCACAAAGCCCTTTGGGTTTCAAACTTTCTACCCTGGCCCAGGATACGGAGGACATTGTATTCCTATTGACCCTTTTATATTGGCCTGGAGAGCAAATCAATGTGGAGCCGATGCAAAATTTATAAATTTATCAGGCTTAATAAATGAAAAAATGCCAAAAATTATTGCAGCAAAGGTTTTAAATTATTCGAAAAAATTTAAAAAAAAAAAAGTCTTTATTGTGGGAGTTACATATAAAAAAAATGTAGACGATATGAGAGAGTCACCTGCTTTAAAAATAATTAATTTATTAGAACAAAAAGGACTTAAAATTGATTATCATGATCCGTATGTAAAAAAAATTCCTGAGCTAAGAAATTATAGAATAAAAAAAATAAGTAAAAAATTAACTAAAAAAAACTTAAAGAATACAATAACTTTACTAATAACAGATCATGATAGATTAGATTATACATATTTAAAGAAGAATTCAGAAATTATTTTTGATTGTAGAGGAAGATACAAAAATAATATGGATAGCAAAATAATTCAAGTATGAAAAATTTTATCATGATAGGAGCATCGGGATATATCGCTCCAAAACATTTTGAAGCAATAAAAAAAACAAAAAATAATTTAGTTGCAGCTTATGATGTAAGTCAAACTGCAGGTAAAATTGATAGTTATTTTCAAAATTGTAAATATTTTTTTGATTTTAAAGAATTTAAAAAGCATGTAACTAAAATTAAAAAAACTAAAAGAATTCATTTTCTTGTTATTTGTACTCCAAATTATTTGCATTTTAAATATATTAAGTTTGGATTAATAAATAAATTTGAAATTATATGTGAAAAACCATTAGTATTAAGTTCTAACCATTTACTAAAGATCACAAATTTAGAAAAAAAATATAAAACAAAAGTTAATTGCATTATGCAACTAAGACTTAATAATAAATTAATAAATACGAAAAAAAAAATAGAAAAAAAAATAAATAATAATCCAAAAAAAGTTTTTGAAGGTCATATAAACTATATTACTTTTAGAGGAGATTGGTTTTTGAAATCTTGGAAAGGAAATCAAAATAAGTCTGGTGGTTTGACTACTAATATTGGAATTCATTTGTTTGATCTTTTATCTTGGTATTTTGGTGAGTATGAAGAATTTAAAATTTATTCCTCAAGTCCAGTCGAAAATAAAGGTGTTTTGTTCTTTAAAAATGCAAAAATTAGTTGGTTAATTTCTATATCCTCAAAATATTTAAAAAAAGGAGTCGGTGCAAAAAGAGAATTAATTCTTGATAAAGAAAGAATTCAATTATCTGACAATTTCAATGATTTACATATAAAAAGTTATGATGAAATTCTTAAAAATAAAGGTTTTAGCAGCTTAGATGTATTTTCTAGTATTAAACTTACTGAGAAACTAAGAGGTTAAGAAATGAAAAATAATTATTTTATTCATAAAAGTTCAATAATTGATGAAAAAGTAAAAATTGGAAAAAATACGAAAATTTGGCATTGGTGTCACTTATCCAAAGGTGCAAAGATAGGAAGAGAATGCAATATTGGACAGAATGTTTTTGTTGGCGAGAATGTAGTAATTGGTAATGGAGTAAAAATTCAAAATAATGTTTCTATTTACAGTGGTGTTAAAATCGAAGATAACGTTTTTGTTGGACCTTCAGTTGTATTTACAAATGTAAAATTTCCAAGAAGCAAAATAAATCAAAAAAAAAATTTTTTAAAAACTCAAATATGTAAAGGTTCAACTTTAGGCGCAAACTCAACAATAATTTGTGGTATAAAAGTTGGTAAAAATTCTTTTGTTGGAGCAGGTTCTGTGGTTACAAAAAATGTAAAAGATAATTCCTTGGTTTATGGTAATCCAGCAAAATATAAAAAAATCATAAACAAATGAGAGAAATAAAATTTAATGATATCACAGATCCTTTTCTAGATTACAATAAAGTAAAAAAAAATATTTCCAAAGTTGTCATGAAAAAAAATTTTATTCTTGGCAAAGAAGTATATGAGTTAGAAAAAAAACTTTCAAAATACGTTGGGTCTAAGTTTTGTGTTACTACTTCGAGTGGAACAGATGCATTGTTGATAGCTTTAATGTCCTTAAATTTAAAAAAAGGTTCTGAAGTAATAACTCCTGCTTTTAGTTATGTTTCATCAGCAGAAGTAATTTTAAGACTTGGATTAAAACCGATATTTGTAGACATTGATCAAGAGACTGCTCTTATAGATACTAATAAAATAAAAAATAAAATAACTAAAAAAACTTCATGTATAATTGTAGTTTCTTTATTTGGCCAAATTCCAAATGTAGCAGAATTAATTAAAATTAAAAAACAATACAATTTACCAATTATTGAAGATGCCGCTCAAAGTTTTGGAGCCAAATATAAAAATAAAAAAAGTTGTAATATTTTTAATATAGGCTGTACTAGTTTTTTTCCAACAAAATTACTTGGTGGTTTTGGTGATGGTGGAGCTTTGTTTACAAATAATAAAGTATTAGCAAAAAAATTTTTACAAATAAGACAACATGGTCAAAAAAAAAAATATTATTTTGATCGTTTAGGATTAAATGCAAGACTAGATACAATACAGGCATCAATATTGTTGGAAAAAATAAATAAATTTGATGAGAGAATAAAAAAAAGAAAACTTTTATTTAATAAATATAAAAAAAAATTAAAAAAGATAAAAGAAATAAAATTATTAATACCAAAAAAAAATTATAGTTCGTGTTTTCCATCGTTGAATATAATTTCTTATAAAAGAGATAAATTAAAAAAATACTTGTTTAAGAACAAAATACCAACTTATATTTATTATCCATTATCACTTACCGATCAAAAAATATTTAAAGTTGAAAAAAAACCAAACAGTTCACCAATTAGTAAAAGAGTTGCAAATAAAATACTAAGTTTGCCTTTTCATCTTAATCTTCTTGATAATCAAATTAATTATATTGTTGATAAGATTGAGAGATTTTATTCTACAAAATAAATTAATTTGCGATTTTAATTATTACAGTTTAAAAGTTTGGAATGATTATAGCTGAAATTGGATGGAATTTTCTTGGAGATATAGGGTTAGCAAAAAAAATGATTGATGAAGCAAAATTAGCAGGCTGTAAATTTGTTAAGTTTCAATTATGGGATCCTAAAAATTTAAAAAAAGGCCCATGGGATAGTGATGGTAGACGCGAGATATACAATAAATCATATTTGGATAAGGCAAAATACGAGCATCTTTTTGAATATAGTAAAACTAATGATTTGGAGTGTTTTGCTTCGGTCTTTAACGATGCGAGTTTTAAGATTTTGTTAGAAACTTCAAATAAATTTATAAAAATACCTTCTCTAGAAGCATACGACTTAGATTTAATTAAAAAATCATTAGATAATTTTGAAAACGTTCTAGTTTCAACAGGAGCACTAAAGTCTGATGAGCTTAGAAATTTAAAAAAATTTAATGATTGTGAAAATTTAACTGTTCTACATTGTGTTAGTTCTTATCCTTTAAAATATGAAGATTCAAATTTTTCAAAATTTTTTTATTTAAAAAATAATTTTAATAAAGTTGGTTATTCTGGACACTGTCCAGGAATAGAGGATGCAATATTTGCTTTATCCAATGGTGCTGTGGCAATTGAAAAACATTTTACTACAGATAATAATTTGCCTGGAAGGGATAATAAGTTTGCTATATTGAAAGATGATTTAACTTATCTTTGTAGCTATGAAAAAAAGATAAATGAAATGCTTATAGATAAAGGTTTAGATTTACAAGTGTCTGAACAAGAGGCTTACAAAAGTTATAGAGGTAGGTGGAAAATTTAAATTTAATCTCAATAGCAAAATTTAATATAAATTTTTAAATATGAAAAAAACTGTAAGTATAGTTGGTGCTAGACCTCAATTTATTAAAGCTTTCATAACTATTAAATCATTAAATAAAATTAAGAATGTTAAAAATTTATTAATTCACACAGGTCAACATTTTGACAAATCAATGTCACAAATTTTTTTTAATGAATTAAAGTTTTATAAAAATATAATAAAAATCAATCTTAAAAATAAAAATCAAAGATTATTAAAAATTTCTGAGATGATTTCAGAAATTTATTTAAAATTAAAAAAAATAAATCCTAACTTAGTAATTGTTTATGGAGATACAGACACAACACTTGCTGCATCAATAGTATCAAAAAGGTTGAATATCAAAACAATGCATATCGAATCAGGACTAAGATCAAATGTGATTGAAATGCCAGAAGAACAGAATAGATATATAGCTGATTACTTATCAGATTATTTAATTGCTCCCACAATAAATGCTTACAAAAATATTAATGAATTCAAGGAAACTAAAAATATATATAACTATGGTGATGTTATGTATGACTCAGTAAAATATTATAAAAAAATCGTAAAACAGAATTCAACAAAATTTAAAAAAAAATATAAATTAAAAGATTATATTTTTTTTTCAGTTCATAGAGATGCAAATACAGATGTAAAAAAAATTAAATTTATTATTAATCAAATAAGTAAAATTAATTGTACTTTTTTTTGGCCAATTCATCCAAAAATTAAAAATATCATAATAAATAATAATTTATCACTTCCTTCAAATGTAATAAGCTCAAGCCCTATATCTTATCTTGAGTCAATTGCAGCTATCAATTTATCAAAATTTATTGTTACGGATAGCGGAGGTATTCAAAAAGAATCATATTTTATGAAAAAAAAATGTTTTGTTCTAAGGAAGGAGACAGAATGGAAAGAATTAATAAAATTAAATTCTGTAAAGTTGATTGATTTGAATTTATTAATTATCGAAAAAAGTAAAAAATTTTTAAATTCAAAGATCAAAAAAAGCAGTATCTATGGTGATGGAAATGCAACTGAGAAAATTGCTTCATTAGTTAAAAAAATTATATGAAAGAAGAAAAAATTTTAATTACAGGTTGTGCAGGATTTATTGGCTTTTCTTTAGCTAGATCTTTTTTAAAATCTGGTTTCAAAGTTTTTGGTATCGATAATATAAATAATTATTATTCCACAAAACTTAAATCTGATAGAATTAGAATATTAAAAAAATTTAAAAAATTTAAATTTTTAAAAGCTGATATTAGAAACAAAGAAAAAATAAAAAAATTTTTCTTTAAAAATAAAATTTCAATAGTTTATCATTTTGCAGCTCAAGCTGGTGTAAGACATTCTATTAATAATCCAGACGATTATGCTACAAATAATCTAATTGGTTTTTTTAATGTAATTGAATTATCTAGGCTTGCAAAAGTGAAGCATTTTATTTTTGCTAGTACTAGTAGTGTGTATGGATTAAATAAAAAATTACCCTTTGCAGAAAATGATCCTGTAAATCACCCATCACAGTTTTATGCTGCTACAAAGAGATCAAATGAATTAATGGCTCATTCTTACAGTTGCATTTATGATTTAAAATGTACCGGGGTAAGATTCTTTACAGTTTATGGCCCTTGGGGTAGACCAGATATGGCCCTTTTTAAATTTGTAAAAAATTCATTAGAATCAAAACCAATAGATGTGTTTAATCATGGAAAACATATTAGAGACTTTTCTTATATAGACGACGTTATTAATTGTTTAAAAAAAATAAAAAATAAAACTCCAAAAAAGAATAATAAGATCAATCCAAATAATCCCTCTAAAAGTTTATCTAAGTTTCAAATTTTAAATATTGGAAATCAAAGCAAAGTTAAATTAATGGATTACATTAAAGAAATTGAAAAAAATTTAAATTTAAAAATAACTAAGAATTTTTTAAAACTTCAGCAAGGAGATATACCCAATTCATACTCAAAAGTAATAAACACAAGTAAATTAATAAATTATACCTTTAAAGTAAATTATAAAGTCGGTGTTAAGAAATTTATAAATTGGTATTTAGATTACTATAAAAAAGAAATTGATTGATACAGCAATAATTTATACCAGAACAAATTCAAAAAGACTTAACAAAAAGTCTTTATTGCCTATCTATAAAAATAAAAGTTTAATTGAAAAGGTTGTAGAAAATACACTTAGAATTAAATCAATTAATAGAATAATTCTCGCAACCACAAATTCAAAAGAAGACAAAATATATGAAAAATTATTAAAAAATTATAATATTAATTATTTTTATGGTTCTACTAATAACTTAATACAAAGAACAATTAAATGTTCTAAAAAATATAGCTTTAATTACTTTTTAAGAGTTTGTGGTGACAGACCTTTTTTTAGTCATATACATATAGATAAGATAATTTCAAATTTTAATAAAAGAAAATTTTTAAATTATGACTTAATGTCAAATAATAAAAAAAATAAAATAGTCGATCAAGGTCTTACGATAGAGATTTTGTCAGCAAAATCATTGGAAAAGCTTTATTTAAATAAAAAACTTTCTAAATATAATTTAGAAAATATTACTTCTTATTTCTATGAAAATAGCAAAAATTTTAATATGTATTATTGTAAATCTCCAAAAAACTGGTTTTTAAATAACAAATATACAATCGATAATTTTCAAGATTTAGAAAAAATGAGAAAGATCATATTAAGTATTGGATATAAAACTTTTAATATCAATAAAGCAAATAACATAATAAAAAAAAATGACTCAGAAAATTAAAAAAATTTGTTTTGATATCGATGGTGTAATCTGTACGTTAAGCAATGATAATATTTACTCTAAGAGCAAGCCAATAAAAAAAAATATTAAATTAATTAATCAATTATATAAAAAGAATTATGAAATTATTTTATTTACAAGTAGATTTATGGGCAGAAATAAGGAAAATTCAAAAAAAGCATATAAAATGGGTTATGAATTTACAGAAAAACAATTAAAAAAATGGAGCGTTAAATATCATAAGTTGATTATGGGAAAACCTAGTTTCGATGTTGTAGTGGATGATAAATCTTTATTTTTTAAGAAAAATTGGGCAAAAATATTGTTGAATAAATTAGGTTAAATTGAAAAAAAAAAGAATTCTAATAATTTCAGGTGAGTTTATTCCTTATACTCAATCTATTGGTGGTGTAATAAGATTATTATCTTTTTTAAAGAGTTTAAAAAAAAAATAATTTAAAATTAATTTCACTAAAAAAAAACTATTATGGTTATTTTGGATTTAGAAGTTATATTAAAAATGTCAAAAAAAAATATCTAGAAAATAAATTAAGTAAACCAAATAAAATAAAACATTTGTTCATATCAATAATAAGGTTTTATTTTTCTAATTTACTTTATATTTTGGGGATAGATCAAAATTTTTTTAGTAAAAAAATTTATCTAAGAGAAATAAAGTCAAGTTTAAAAAACTTTAAGCCAGACTTTATTTTAATATCTGGACCTCCTTTTTCTCTATTCAGACTTGTGCATGAAATAAGGTCCTTAAATCAAAAAGTAAAAATTATTTTAGATTATAGAGATGGATGGTCCAGTAGAATAAGATCAAAAAAATTTTATTTAATTAAAAAAATAATGAACAATGTAGAAAGAAAAATATTAGATAAATGCAATTTTGTTCTATGTGCTACCAGTCAAATTTATAAAGATGTAAAGAGTTTAAAAAAAAAAAATATTTATTTAATTAAAAATGGATTTCTCAAAAATGAAAAAAAAATTGTTAGTGTATCTAAAAGTGATAGAAAAATTTTAATAGGATATTTTGGTTTAATTTCCGATGATAGTTACGGATATAGAGATATAAAAGTAATTTATAATTCATTAAAGTCAAATAATAAAATTCAATTTTCTTTTTATGGCAATTCAATAATTAAAAATAAAAATATTAAAAATTCAAAATATTTTAAATTTTACAAAAATATTTCATATTTTGAGACACAAAATAAAATGAAACAATTTGATTACCTTTTAATATTACATACGGAGAAATCAACTTCTAAAGAGGTAGTGACTGGAAAGTTTTATGAATATCTGAGTTCTCAGACACCAATAATAATGATTTCAAACGGAGAAACTGAAGCAGGGAAAATAATAAAAAAAAACAAGTTAGGTTTTTCAGTAGATTATAGCAGGATATCTTTAGAAAAATTTTTTTCAAATCTTAAAAAAATAAAAAGAAATAATATAAAGTCTAGTTATATGAAAAAATTTTCTAGGTTAGAACAAAATAAAAAATTAGTAAAAATCATTAATGAAAATTAAATGAATGAATTTATTTCGGTAATTGTACCTGTCTATAAAAATATATATTTTTTACAGGATGCTCTCAAAAGTCTTAGATATCAAACCTATCAAAATTTTGAAGTCATTGTTATTAATGATGGTTCAAAAAATGTAAATAAATTAAAAAATATAATAAATTTTTTTAAAAACCATTTAAATATAAAGTTGATTACTTATAAAAATAATATGGGCGTAAGTTTTGCTCTTAACAAAGGAATTAAAGCTTCTAACGGAAAATATATCTCTTGGTTAAGTCATGATGATTATTTTCATCCTACAAAACTTGAATTACAGGTCAAAAGTATAAGTAAAAATAAAAATAAAAATAAAATTGTATTTACAGGATTTTATTTAGTTAATGATATCAAAAAAATAATTGGTAGAAAATTATACAGAAATTTTAGATTTAAAGAAAAATATCATATTTTGATAAGAGATGATTTAAATCTATCTACAGCACTTATCCCTAAATTTTTTTTTTTAGATATTGGTTATTTTGATTTAACTAAAAAACATACTCAGGATTATGATTTTATGTATAGAATTTTTCAAAAGTATGAGATGGTCTTAATAAATAAGCCACTTTTCTTTAGCAGGATGCACAAACTGCAAACATCAAAAGTTTTAAAAAAAGAGGCAATTTTTGAAAAAAAAATTTTTTTAATTTCTAAAATAAATGAAATTAGAAAAATTTATAAAAAATCAAATTTATTATCAAAAATATATATAATTTTTTTTTTAAGATTAAAAAATATTAACGAAATATCATTTGAAATCAAAAAATTAATAAACAATGAAAATATATTCTTTACATTAATATTAAAAATTATATTTCTTATGGGTGAATTATATATATCAACTAAAAAAAAAAGATTTTAAAGTATATCTTCTTGCAATTTTAACCAGTTTTTATTTATTTTTTTGGGATGTTAAAATTTATAATAATTTTGGATTGAGAGAGACTATAGTAATTGCAATTTTATTTATATTTAATGAAAATATCAACAATAAGTTTTTTTTTAAAAAAAATAAAATTAATTTAATATTTATTCTTGCTGTATGCTTATTGATATTTATTCATCAAATTTTAAATACACTTTTTGATGGTTCATCTTATACTTCTCATAATTTTCTTGGAACTTTAGGATTGTTTTTTTTAACTTTTTTTATTTTTTATTATTATGAATTAATTTTAAATAAATTTAATTTTATAGTAAATTTTTTTTGTATAATTTTTATAATATCATATTTTTTTTCAGATATAGAATTAAGTTCTAAATGGGAATTAGAAAATCTTTGTAGTAGTACTTTTAAATTTGATAATAAGTTTATTTTTTTAGAAAATTCACATCTTGGAATGATGATTGGATCAGTATTAGGATATTATTTATTTAAAGTTAGATTAAAGAATATTTTTTACCTAATCGTAATTTATTTATCTATGTTATTTTTGATTTTACTTGAACCATCAACAACTTTATACTTTTCTTTAATAGTTAGTTTATTTTTAGTTACAATTTATGATTTCAAATTCTTTATTAAAAAAAATATATTTTTTATATTAATATTTTTATTAACTCTCTACTTTAACAATCTTAATAACAATTGTTATTTTAAAATTGTAGATACAGTTAAAGGTTTAAATTCTGTAGTTAATATTGATCAAAATAAAGGTGTTCAAGAAAAAACGATCTCAGAAAAAAAAATAAAAGAAAAAAAGATTGAAGACATCAGGAATTTACCCGTTAAAGATTATGATCTATTTATAAGATTGAATTTAAGTA
>MDSZ01025714.1_pt1 | contig 24357 bp, 8 predicted proteins | sample 811201 | NCBI WGS metagenome assembly MDSZ01 (sample SAMN05326647, study PRJNA326480) | marine metagenome | isolation source: seawater | place: Indian Ocean: North | collected 2010
CCAGTAATATTTTTTAAAGGAATACTAATACCTAATACAGCTCTTAAAAATGTTTTTATAGCTTCAGCAGATTCTCTGGGTCTAGCGGTTAATACAAATATATCTCTTTCTCCTTTTGAATCAGCCATTTTTTTAGCTAATAATGCTAATGGTCCTTTTTCGCCTTTTTTAACTTGATTAAACTCAGAATAATCAAAAGTTGCACCGGCGTCTTTTAAGGAGTTATATTGTTCGGCAAATTGATTAGCATCTAAACTTCCTTCGGTTCCATCTGGGAGCTTATAAAGTACCTTAGAATCCGTTTTAGCTAGTGTATCGTCAAAATCAAATACTCTAGCCTTCTTTTTTGGTGCTTTTTTATTAGAAGAAACAACTTTAGCTTTTCTTAATACATCCAATTTATTATTTATTTCTTCGGTTGTTAATCCTTCTGTTTGTATTCCAAGATCATTTAATAATTTCTCACTTGCCTGCCTAGCTTGTTCTTGCATTATCATAACACTTTTCTCGTTCATTATAGCTAATTTAACCTGAGAAGGTGTTTTAGTATTTCTTACTTCATAAGATGCTTTGCTAACTAAATCTGTCCATTCTTCTATAGACATATAGTTCTTAACTTTTTTATAACCAGCCTCTATAGCAGCTACCATTCCTTTTCCTGCTTGATATGCTAGCTTTACAGTTTGTAGGCCACCAATAATAATGCTTACAGGCACAGCCCCTAAATTCATTTGTAAGGTTCCTTTGCTTCCTGTTAGTTCAGCTAAAGTAGCAATAGCTCTATCTATAATAAATTCAAATTTGTCATGTTGTTCTACAACAGCATCATTTGAAGTTTTAACCCCATCTGGATTTGAAGATGATTCTACATTATTCTCTTGTGCTAAAGTTTCACCGGTTATTATGTTTATAATACTATTTAAATCTATTCCCGCTTTAGACAGTCTTATAACAGGATTATCTAAAATAGTAGAACCTTCAGGTAAAGTTGCATCTAATCCAGCTGCATCTATTTTACCATCATCTTTTTTAGATAATACAGTTTGATAATAATTTTTTCTAATAAAAGGGAAAATGGCTTTAGTTTGATTGTTAGTTATAGCCCACATTATTGTAGCCCCTATAACAGAAGCAGGCGGATTGTGTTCTTCTCTATATTTCGCCCCAGTTCTATCACTTTGTTTTCCATCTAGATCATATTCAAATATTTTAGATATATATTTAAATGGAGCCGCTGCTTTTATTAAACCTTCTGTAGCCTGATAACTAGAAAATGGGAAAAGTAAAGCGATATTTAAAGGAACGCCATGCTTATGAACGGCATCTTGCAAAATAGTTGTAAACATTTCCAAAGCATCCATGTTATTTGCCATTCTTTCATTATGCTTTTCTAAAAATTCTTTAGTTATTTTTCCGTCTTTTGGAGGCCTAACCCTCATGCCGGGCTTTATATTTAAATCTTTATCATTTTTTTGAGCAGCAGCTAATGCCTCTAAAAACGCAGGGTCTTTAGTCCCATAATATAATCCGCTACTTCTTAAAGGTAAATCAACATATTTTCCATCAACTTTTCTTCTGCCAAAGTTTGCAAAATTAGCTCCAATAAAAACAAAAGAAGGAATTTTCGCATCTTTAATAGCTTTTAAAACAGCTTTTTGGAATGCTTCTCTAGTTTCATCGGTTGGGGTTATTTTTTCAAGAAGACCTAAAATTTTTGTTGCGCTATGAATATCTCTAGCGCCAGATAATGCTTGTAATTGTTCGTATGCTTTTTGACCAACTTTTTGAATAAAACTTTGTTTACTGTCTATTGTCTTAGCAATTTCTTGAATTACTTTATTATCACTAATTTCTTTTTGTGCTTCTGTAAACTTATTTATAAAGTCCACATCTGATTCTAATAATTCTATAGCTTTTCTAGCGGCAATAGATTTAGCTAGATTTTCTCTAAATACTTTTCCTCTATTACTTTTAGCTTGCTTAGTTTCTCCAACTGCTCCAAACCAATCTAATAATTTATCTGGGGTTGAATTTGGATCAAAAGCAACTTTACCCCAATTGCCATTTTTATCTTTCTTTATAAATCCAGCAGCAGCATATTCTTTAGTGGATTGTAACATGCTATCTAATGTATAGGTATCATAAATTTGCTCAGCATTATCTTTTATCATTTTAACAAAAGCTGCATTATTGTTTTTAGTATTTTTTGGAACAATATTATCTTTTACCCAATTATATAATGTGTCTTTAAATCCTTTAGCTAATTTTGTACCGGATTTTTTAGAATCAATAGCAGTAGTTGTTAAAATAGTTTTTATTTTATCAATGATTTGATCACTTTGTTCTTGCGATACTTCAAACCCAGGAAGCCTTGAAGAATCTATATCTTTTTCAACACCTAATTCATTAGCTATTTTATTTGAAGCCGCTTCAATCGTATCTATATATTCTTGTTTAGAAATATTTTCAAACGCGTCTTGGCTCTTTGCTCTCTTAGGGAATAAGGATTGTATTCTAGCGCCTAATGGCACTTTTGTAGAAGGATCATAGTTTCTTATAATCTTACTTAATTCTGTTTTTAAATTTTGCTTATAATCTTCTATTTTTCCAACTCTAAGATCTTTAGGTATTTTAGAATAATTTTTATTAGCTTCTTTTTCAATTAAGGCGCTTTGCGTTTCAACTATTTTTTCAAACAACTGACTACCTCTTCCCTCGGTAAAAGTATTTTCTACTTTACCATCCTTTTTAGATTGTTTTATTAAGCCGCTATTAATACCTTCATCAAAAAGTTTTTGTAATTTTGTAGAAGAAGCTAAATTCTTTTCAGATATTTTACTATAATCTTTACCGGGAATTTTAAATTCGCCTTGCTTATTTTTTACTACATTTTGAGTTTTAGCGGTTTCAATAATTTTATCAAATTTTTGCTGTATTTCTTTAAGTGTTTTGTGATGAAGGCTAATCGCTCTTTGTTGCGCTTCTCCTCCAACAGGCACAGCCTCACCTTCCATTCTACCTTCTTTCAGCTCATTAATTTGTTTAAGAACTTTCTTTCTTTTCTTAATTAAAGAATTTAATTCAGCATCTTGCGTTTCAGTAGTTCTTGAAAATATATCTTCTGCATCTTTTATTTTTTGTTTAGCTATTTTTTCTAATCTTTTGATTTCTTCTTGTAATGCAGCTTTTATATTAGGGTCTTTTGTCATACCAAGCACTTGCTTTAAATCACCTAATGAAGTAAATGCATTTCCGGCTGTGCCCTGAGTATGTGCAGGAGCATGGTTAAGTATAGCTTTAAAAGCGCTTCTACTTGCTCTCCCGGCGCCAGCAAGCTGCATAGTCCCAAAAAACGATTGTAATGCTACTTCAGGAGCCTCATCAATCCAATGTTTTGCTACAAAATTAGCTAACTCCTCCCCACTTAAACCTTTTGCTAGCCCTTGAGCAGTAATTTCAAAACCTAATTGACCTACCTCTGTTGCGGCTTCAGTAACCGGAGCGCCACTTACACTAAATAATGAAGAAACAAACTTTCTTGCACCAAAACTATTATTTGCAATAGTTTTAAAAATTTTATCAAACCCGAGCTTTTCTAGGTACCAAGCAGGAGCAGCTAATGCAGTTGGTCTAGCAAACTCCCATTTCCCCTCTTCTTGTAGTCTAGCCATATTCTCTGGGCTACTGCTTCCGTATAAATGTGTTGCTTTTGCCTCATTAAAAGTTTGATGCATTTCCCCGAAAATTTGGCCAGCTAATATTCCCCTTCCTACAGCAGCTCCAGCCGCTGGCTTCTTAGTCACGAGGGTTGTGGCCATGCTAGCTGCCGTCGCGGGGAGCACACTGGTAATTACCATATTTGCCGCACCACCAAACCAACTGGAAACTTGGTCAACATTACCACTTTTCCAAGCCTCATTCCAAGTAGGAGTATACACCATTGAATCTTCAAGGTCTTGCAGCGCTTTTTGAGTATTATAAACCATATTTCTTTGAGCATATCCAACAGGTAAATTAGCTGCTTTACCATCTTTGCTAATAAATTTATTATTATAAACACGCGTAAATCCCTTATGCCCTTCTTTTAAATATTCGTTTATACCATAACGGTTAGCCATTAAATCCATTATTTCTTTACTGGCCAGGGGCTCTTGAGCCTTTATATGGTAGTCTTCTATCTTATTATAAATATCAGCTATTTTTTCATACCCTTCATCTCCTTCACTAAAAACTTCCCCTGTTGTATTGTCTCTAATACCAATATCAAACATATCATCCAATGTAACGCCCGCCTGCATATTCTGATCGACTCCAAAAAGAATATCATTCCACTCAGGCCCTGCTAATTTGGTTATTGCATTCATTCCAGCAGTCCCAATATATGATCCGGCGGCACGGAACGCGCTTTTCACGCCGGGGGTTAAATTCTCCTTTAATGGTGTAATGAATCCAAGATCCTCCACTCGTTTCAGAGTTCTAGGGTCAATTGCAACCCTCCCTGTTTTTGTAATATCCATATCAGGAATAACAGCTTTAACAGCTTCTTCTATATTCATTCCTCCGTCATATTTCTCCTTTATTAGCTCTAGGTTTTTATTATTCTTCCCAAAGAGGTGCATTACTCCTTTAAGTGCTAGCTTAGCCGGGGAACCCCAGGGTATAGATTTAAGTGGATTGTTAATATATTCTTCAAGGTCACGGAAATCTTGAGGTTGAAAAGTTCTTTCCCTTTTTACATCTTCATGAAATTGCATAACTTTATTTGCAAATGATATCATACTTTTATCTAAGGGATCAATTTGAATACCTTTTAAATCATCTATAGATTTACTATTTTTAATAGAATCACGAAGAGCTGATCTTTTAATGCTTTCGCCATTTAAAGAATATTTAAAATATTTGTCTATATTATTAGGGTCGGCTTGGGTATCTTTTTTAATTTGATCATACCAAGCATTAGTTACAGCAAACATATCCGCTTCAGTACCACCTGCTTTTTCAAGAGCAAATATTATTTTTTCTAATTCTTCCATTTAATTTATTAGTTTATTTTCCTTTAATTCTATTCACGAATTGCTGCCCAACCGAGCTTATATTAGATCTATTTGCTAGGGATTCTTTCAAATCTTCCCATTGCTGAAGGCGGTCATACATACCTTTTAAAACAAAATTTTCTCTGTCGCCTTCATGATGTCTTACCATATAGTTCTGTATTTGATTAACCAACGATTCCATACCCATTTTAGGATTCCATTCAACAGTATAGTCATCTTTATCAATATCTCTAATATAAATTCCAGGAAGCTCTTTTGTTCCGTCGTCATATACCTTTTCAATTTCAATCATTCCGCCAGGCATGCCCTTTATACGTGACAACATATTTTTTACTTCCCACATGTTTGCATTAATTTCATTAGAGTTTTCAATAGTTTGGTCGGTAGGTATTCTTTTTTGGACAAATTCTATAATTGAAGATAAGGACTCATTTATTGAATCTGCCATATCTGTCCCTAAAGCAAAGGCATTTCGATTTGCTTGTACCGAAGCGTTTGCATTACCCTGCGCTTTTGCTCTTTGTGCCGCTAAAGCCGCGTCTTGTGCTTTTTTAGCGTTATCATGTTTAATCGTCCATGCGCGTTTTGCTACTTGCAAATATTCATTTTTAACTTGTTTTATAAATTCATTTTTTGATACTCCCCCTTCATCTTCACGTATTAAAGAAAATAGATTCTGCATAGCAGCAGTATATTCATATTCGTCTATTTCTTTATTTCCGTCTTTATCAAATTGAAAAATATCAACAGCCCCGGCAACACCTTGCTTTAAATTATCATATATTGCAGTAACCTCGCCAAATTCACCGCCAAGTTTTAAAAAATCAATAGCCATAGATTCAGCCTCATTTAAACCTAAGTCTGCACTTTGAAAACGCGCGGTTAGTTGGTTTAGATAGTCTTCAGGAATTTCTTTATTATTAAGGATAGCATTAGCATCTGTCTTAGCAACCTCATCTATAAAATTTGAACCAAAATTCATAAACTTTAAATGTTCAGGAGCGGCCTTACTCCTTATTTCTGGAAGATCATCTGAATTAATTAATTCACCATCTTTTGTTTGATAAAACATTTGTCCATCTTTAAAAACAGGTGGATTCATATCATTTACTACAAGATCATTTATTTTTTTGCGAGCCTCTCCTCTTAAAGCATCTGATAACCCTTCGTTCTCTTGTATTTCTACCCAATAGTTTTTATATTCTTTAAGATTATTTAACCCTTTTTGTACAACAGCCAATTCTTTTTTCATTTTTCTTTCTGCCTCTAAATATTCAGTAGAGCTCATATTCTTTCTATTCTGCATCAGTTTAGCCGCTTGATCTGCATATGTATCCGCCCACTTCTGAACTTGGGGCATATATTCTTCAGGCGTATTATTTGTATCTAACGCGCCAAGCTCGTCATATCCTTTTCGCATTATTTCCAGCTCCCTTTCTTTTTCAAATCTTTGGAGTCTTTGTTCTTGGCGTATTGCCGCAAATGCCGCTTCGCCTTTAGCAACAGCTTTACCTACTGCTTCTCCAACGTCAGTGAATTTTGGGGCTGCGTCTCTCGCGCCTTTTACTAATGCTAAATCTACGTTTGTACTCATATTATTTTATTATTTAAAAATTCTATATTATGCTCCTCCGGCAAATGCAACTCTTGCTGCTCCAACCCCTAAATTAGCAACTCCTCCAACTAAACCTTCAGTTGCTTTTCTTCTAGCTTCATCTGCGGCGGATTTTCTTTGTTGTGCCATACCAAGTAAAGTGCTAGTTCTTCCAAATTCATTTTTCTCTTGCGCCATTCCCCCTTGCATTCTACCCATTTCTAAAGCTTGTTGTCCTTGTGCTCTTAATGCTTGATTTCTTTGTTCTTGCATTCCAATTGATGCAGAAGCTGCTTGTAAGTTTTGAGCTTGTGTTTGTGCCATTGCTTGTGCCATAGCTGCTATGCCCGACCCACCTGCAGCGGCGGACAAACTAGACATAGTATTTGCTAATCCTTGTTGTTGTTGTTGGGCTAAAAATTGTGCTTGCTGTTGATTAACAGTTAAATCTTCATAAGTGTTTGTTAAATTCCTTGAATGATCCTCAAACTCAAAGTTCTCATAAGCTTGTTTTCTAGCGGCCAATTCTTTTACTGCCGCGCGCTGCTCTCTTCTTCTTTTTCCACCACCAATAATACCACCCGCAATACCAGCAAGGCCTTGCGCAATTTGTCCAAAAGCGCCAGCATCGGTTTTTGCGGCTTGTTTTAAGCCACTTTTAAATCCACCTTTCCAACCTTGTGGGCTTGGTGTCGCAATTTTTGAAAAGGGTTCAGTTGAAGCTTGTGCGGCGGTATTATTACCTCCAAAATTCATATTTGCTGCTTCAGAACCATAATATTCTTGTTGAAGTAGTTCCGCTTCGGTGGGGACATGCCCAATTACATGTGTCATAATTTAATATTTTTTTAATTACTACTATAACTTATTTCGCTGTTTACAGCGTATAATTCACAAAAATCCGTAGAAGTATTCTCGAATTCTATATTTGCATGATAACCAATAACACTACTACTATTTATTACATTATTTTTGCCAAACATAAAGTAATTGCCAATTTCCGGTCTCGGACTGGTGGGTAGTGTATCTACAACTAAAGATAATCTATCGCTTGCAACGCTAAAACATGTTCCTAAAGTAACTATTTGAGAACTATTATCTCCAACAGCTTCTAATTCTGGATCAATAGGAGTATTCCGCGTTATACGCATGTATATAATGTCTCCTGGTTGAAGAGAAACATTTAATTTCTTTTGAAATTTTATTGTTGCTTTTGCCATAATTATATTTTATGATGTTCCAATTTGTGCAATAACTCCATTTGCTACTCTAATTGGTGTATTATTAATAGAGTATATAATATACCAGCCATCTGGCATATATAAATTTGAATCAGTTAATGAAGCCACTGTACCTATTTGTTTTTTATAATTAAACCCTGTAGAAGGTTGTTTAAATACGCCCATCCCAAGAACATAATTAGTAAGTTGAAATGCTCTTTCTAATTTTGATAATTTACTTTTAAACATTTTAGATTCATTCAATGAATGAGGATGATACGTATATTTATTATTATATTGATACCTTAATGGTACCGGCGTTGGTTTTGGATTAACAAATACTTCCTGTGTTGCATTAGAAATATTAAATACCCATTTACCTCCAGTAAATTTAAGAGGTGGGAAATACTCTGCTTTTGGATCTCTTGAATTTTTTCCTTTTATTCTTGTAAAGTTGACATCAGGCATAATTATATTCCAAGGAATATTGACAGGGTTTAGTCCATTGAGACCCCTAATCCCATGAGACCCAACTATAGTATTATTATGAGCCCATACATCGCCGGTGGGTGAAGTGCCTAACTGCCCTCCCCTATGTTTCCAGTCTAACTCAGGGTCCCATTTCCACGCACGAGGAGGGTTGGGATGACCAGCCCATGAGCTAGATGGGGTACTAATTATTTGTTTATAGGTTTCATTAGGAATTGGCGAGCCAAATGGCAAAAATTCAGGGTAATATTTAATCCATCCGGTCCACCCAGAGGTATCATGGTAGCGATCCTTGATAAAAACACCTGGCCCAGTTAAGCTATATGCAATTGGTCCTCTTCTAACCATCACCCATAATTTTCCAGTTGCAGCCCTTTCACCTGTAGACGTTCGTTGGCCCGTGCTCAATAGGTTGTGCTGATAAATCCATTCTTCTCTTGCCCATTTAACAACTTTTCCAGTTCCAGTAACTGATTTTATTTTAAGATCAGCTTCCGGAAGAGCTTGTTTTTGCAAATACCAGTTGTCAACATTCCAATTTAACCCTGAAGGGCTAATTTTAGCTTTGCTACCAGGGAGACCAATTGTCGCTGAACTATTATAAGTTAAATTACCACTTCCATCCATAGTATAAATAGAAGAATCTGGATTAACATAAGTATTACTAGAAATGTTGTTAGAAGTTGTTCCAAAATATTTCCAATTAGTACCAACATTAGGATCATCCATACCAAACCACATTGTTTGATTATAATCTCCTCCATATTTTTTATCCCATGGGGTCCAAGGGTGACTAGATACTAGTTTTATACCGGAAGAAGTTCTACCGGATATTAATTTTGGCTTTATACTAGACCATAAATATACTTGCCCTATCACTCCTTTTATATCTTTACTAGCTCCATTTATATCCCATATTCTATATGTAGCAGGTAAATAAGAATTTGTACTGCCAGAACCTGTTGGTGAGCTATATGAAACAGTCATAGACTGGGTTGATTTATACTTATTAACACTAGGGTGTGTAACTGTTACTGTATACGCTTGAAAATCTACTAACCATCTTTTAGTATATACAGGAATAGGAGTTGTTTTAGTAACATTAATTTTTTCACATGAGTTTTTATACCCAGGAGGAACATGAATAGAAAAATTAGAAGTTAATTCAAAAACAGAAGGATCTTGCCCACCTGTCCAAATATAATTATCTTCTAAACTTTCGCTTAGTACTTTAATTTCATCTGTTTTATTATCATATACAGATAAAGTAGTGGATTCAACACCGGAGCCATCCATATAATTAGTGGTATATTTTATATCACTAATTTTTAATTCATTCCCGTCTACATCTTTAAATGTAGATTTAACGCCCTGCATAACAGCTAAAGCGGGTTGTTGTATATCTTTTTTCTCTCCTTCAAGCGTAATACTATCTTCCCAGCTAAGAGTTGCCGCAAAATGGTCAGCTGATCCGTGAGGATAAAGAGATATTGTTGGCCCGGTTAATGCGGCCGTTGACTCTGTGAATGTACTTTTACCCATTTGTTCAGCAGATGTTCCAACACAATACATTCTCCAATTATCTTTACAATATTCCGGAGAGGTTGCTAAATGCGACATATGAGAAAATTCATTTGGATAACTCCCTGTACCAAATCCCGGTAGTTGAATAGTTCCATAATTTCCATCTGGCCATATACCGGTATCTTTACTAAAGTAAACAGGCGTATTTGTTCCCCATGCAGTTTGATTATACTTCCAGTCCTCTGTCCCTCTCAAATTTCCCCAATATTGCTTAATTAACACACCTCCCCATTTGTCAGGATGATAATGAGAATTATTTAAACTACCTAAATTTCTATCCCATACTCCAGTAAATTGAGGAGATTGCAATACAATATAAGGTAAAACTAAATTTCTAAATTCTGCAAGTTTTAAATTAATTGTACCCCTACCGTCTGAATCAAAAGTTACAGTAACCTCCCAGGTATTTTTTGTTTTATCATTTATTTTTATATCATTTTCTTTTTCACTTATAACATAATTTAATGATTCAAATACTATTTCAGGTGGTACACCTAATGGATACCCGTTTGTCATAACAATAGCAACATTACTACTACCGATATGATTTACATTACCTCCCCATCTAGGGGTTGGGACCACATGGGTCTCTTGAATATAATTCCACCCATCTGGATAAATTTTAGTATTTATATTTCTAACATCTATATAAGTTCCTTCTATTTTAATAGTTTGTCCGCGCAAGTGAGTTGCATATAAATCAATATAATGATAAGGGCGCGAGCCGTCTGCTCTTACCTTAGTAAGCTCAATAGTTCCATCGCTAGTTGAATTCACAGGGCAAACAGTATCAGTTAATTTCATTTTATATTTAACATCAACTTCAGCATTTTTTGTAAAATATGGATAAGGTACATAATGCGGGCCTGTTTGTGTATATAATATTTCGTTATTTTTAGAAAAATATTTATTATTGTTAAATTTTAATACACTATTTCTGCCTTTTGGGAGCCAATCATTCCCAGGTGAAACCCAGTTATAAGAAGTATTACCAAATATATCATCATCATCTGCAGCCTTGCTGTAAAACAAATTTCCAGTTTGAATTTTATTACTATTATAAACATAAAATTCTTTTACTTTTTTATTTTGATCAAATACAACTTCACATTCATTGTCATAAATTTCTTGTCCTCTTTCATCCAGTGTGGAAGAATACTCTAGTTTTTGGTAATTACCATCATCATTTACAATAGCTGTTTTAATATCTAAAAATACATATTTTCCTTTGACTGTTGTATTACTTAAATTACATAAACAATTTACAGTAAGAGTTTTCTTATCTGTGGAAATAGAAAACGCACCTCCAACAGTTACAGAATCTCCCCAAATATCAGTATATGTACCAGATGTTGCTGCGGCTATGCCTAGCGAACTACCACTAACACCTTGATGAAATATAAAGTTTGGAGTATTTGTATAAGTATTATTAATAGCAAAATGAGAAGCGCTACTTATATTTGCAGAATCCCACCAATAATTAACCTTATCTCCAAGGGTAAATTTCCATTGAATTAATAAGTTAGATCTACCTCCATTTGTTATTACTCGGGGAGTAGCAACTGCTGGAACATTATAAGTTCTAGCTAAATCTGTTCTCATACCCCACCCATTAATAGTGGTATGTTTACTATCATCTTTATTAAGTGTTGTAACCCAAGTGGATTGTTTCATGGGACCGGTTCCTGCTGTTGAATGGGTTGTTCCGCCTAATTGATCTAATTTTACAGCAAATAAATCAGGGTCTATTTTTGTATTTTGAGCCCAAAGACGGGTATTTGATTTTTGGGGGTCATTAGCATGCGTACCGTTATATCTATTAAACCCTCTTGGATTTAAAGTAAGTTTAGGGAATACAAAAATTTCACACTCAGAATAATTACTCCCTGGAACTGCAATTGTTGGCTGTGTAAGGGGTTTTAGTGTAAATGTTGCGTTAGTTGTGGGTATTTTTAATGTTTTTAAATTAACAAGAACAGAAAACGCTCCTTTTCTTTGTTGTATATAAGTTGATGTTATTTTATTTTCAGGCCCGCTACTACCATTCACAGTACTAGCATAGGTGGTAGTAACATTATTTCCTCCCGAATCATATAATGCAAATTCCGCGGCAGGATTAACTAAATACCCACTTGCTACATTAAAATCAAATATTGCTTTCCCGTTTCTATTTGCTTGCCCAGTCGTGAAAATTTTCCATTTAGGAGATACTTTAGTCCCCTTTGTATAAGCTAAAGCATATGAAGAAGGATTATATGTGGTTGAAGCAGAGTAATTAGCGGTACTAGTGCCATTCTGCATTGTTGTAGAATAATTAAATGTAATTGTCCCGTTTTCAGCTATAAACTCGGTTAATTCTAATTCAAATTCTTCATTTACCTCTGTAAAGCGAACAATTTCCATAGTTCCAGATAAAGCTACTACATGCCCGCTCGCATTATATGTTAATGTATTAAATTTAAATCTAATAGGAGTGTCTTTAAAACCATCTTTATTAGCGCCAGTTACATGTAAATGGTGTGGTTGTTTTAATATAGAATATGTTCCAGAAGGGGCAGATAAACTTGTACTAACATCAAATCTCACTACGCCAAGCCCAGTAACTCTATTTCCTTTTTTAGTTACCGTTTCAATTGTGGCACCCTCTTTTTTAATAATAAATGTTTTAGTATAGTCTGTAAGAGTATTTCTAGAAAACGTTAATGATTTTATTGAAGGATTAGCCGTATTATTGCCTTTGAAAGCAGGACTAAAAACAGTATTATAATTAGGTGATTGAGGGCCTTTACTAATAACCTGTATAGTTAATGTCCAAGTTGCTACATATGGAGGCTCTCCTTTAAAATTAATTGTATACTCTGCTCTGCCTGTTTTATCTAATATTTCAGGCACTTTGCTTAAAGGCGTATTAGTCTGTGAAGATGGAGAAAATCCCCAAATAAATCTTGCCCCAGGATCCCCAATAATTGTCAGCTTTCTATTTTCTGCAGCACCTTCAACAGCGCGGGTATCAATACTCCATGATTTTATTTGTTTTGCAGGCTTATTAATTATTCTAGGCAACAAATATACATTATAGTTATTATTAGCCATAGGATCTCTTCCCCCTCCTTTCGGAATGACTAGGTACTCTTCTAATATAATAATTTTTTTATCAATTACTCCATTTGTTTTACCATATTGGGCATATACTTTAATATCTCTATTATCTGTATATAATCTTGCGCCTGTAAAATCTTGCACCTCAACATCTTCACCGTCGTTTCTAGGGAATTTAGTTCCTCCAAGTTTTATTGTTCTTCTGTTTAATAATATTCTTTCAAATGATTTCCCTTCTACTGTATAATTTAATACACCAATATCCCCTGTTGCTATTTCGCTATTAGAAGCAACTAATGTATTTTGTAAATGAAGTGTTGACGTACCTTTTGTTTCAGATTTTTTTTCTTCAACTTGTAAATGCCCTATTATAATATCAATATTAACCCCACCGGTTTTTGTTATACCTTCTTCCCTCATAATACCGTCTGGTTTAATATGTGCTATTAATAAATCTTGCACATCACCAGGGTTATTTGTATCTTTAAAATATTGTGTCATTTCAGCGGCTGTTGGTGTTCTTAATACACCCCATCTAGCGGCTGAAGTAGGAAATTTATGTTTTGGGCTAGTAAATCTTTTAAGTTCATTTTCAGTACCAGATGTAAATGGACTATCAGGTTTTCTATAATATCCATCTACAAATTCTGCGTTTGATCTATTTTGACTTCCTGCAATTCGCGAAGGTGCTAATTTAAATTTATAACCATTTTTCGGGGTTAGAGCAATAACGTATTTTTTATTATTTATCCAGGTGTTGGGGTCATGTCTTAAAATTAATGGTTTTGCTTCCCACATTCTTTTAGGGTGCTTTTGAACTTTACTTTCATTTGGGATAGTTCTTTTTTCCCCTAATATATCAACATATTCTTTTAAAGCTATTTTTATAATATCTGATTGAGGCTCTTCAAGTTTAATACCTAAAATACGAAAAGCGCCGCTATAAGTACAGGAACTAGCGTCTGTAACTGTAAAGTCATAGTCCCCTGGTGCTAAATTTGTAAAAGTATATGGTGCTGAAGTAACGTTTTGTCCATTTATAGTTACTGTTTTATTACCTGTTCCGCCTGTAGGTGTAATAGTAACGCTCCCATCATTTAAATCTTCTCCGGTTTCATCAGAAACAGAATATGTGGCTGAAAGTTTAGGCGGCTGTGTAACTTTAATAGTATCTGAAACTACAGTATTAGATGTAGTGTCTTTTGCATAAAAAGTATGTGAACCAGCGGTAGTATTTGTGAAGGCGTGAGTTGCAGATGACCCAGAGCTTGTATATGTTGAATTATCAGAAGAGTATGCATAATTGCCACTGCCTCCAACAACGGTCATAGTAACAGTTGCATTACCTCCAAAACAGCTTATAGACGCGGCACTTAAACTAACCACTGATATAGCAGTAGCCCCAGTAACAACAGTAGCGCTGTCAGTAAAAGTACATCCATTAGCATCTGTTATTGTATAAGAATATGTTCCGTCTGGTAAATTAGCAAATGTATAAGGAGAAGAAGAATCAGTAACTCCATTACAAACAACAGAATAACCGCCCGCGCCACCACTTGGCACTACTGTTATTGCACCATCATTTTCACCGGCTGCGGATTCTTTTGTTACAGTTGCGGCCCCTCCAAGTTCTGAAGGCTCTGTTATAGTTATTTCTCTAGTTTTTAATATTTGGTTTCTTCCGTCTTTAGCATAAATAGTATAGTCTCCACTAGTTATACCAACAAAAGTATATGTAGTTTCTGTAGACCCTACAAAATCTGTTCCATTAATAGAATATTCATATTCACCACTCCCACCTTCTACAGAAATAGTAATAGTTGTTTTACCTCCATAGCAAGAAATAGTATCATATGTTACATTTGTTATTTTTATAGAACTTGTAGCCTGCCCTTCATCAATTTCAATATCAACAGCACTACCAATACCTTGCGAAGAAAAGTTTTTGAAATCTATATTACTTATATCTTTACTTTCTTGATTTATATTTGCAAAATATTTATTTTCTTTATCTTTAAAAGTTGTTCTATTACCTATACTTTGATCTGTTTCTATTTCAATTGCTTCCCAGCCGGCTGATCCTTCATAACCTAAAGTTTTATATCTTTTAATTACAGATGGCTCATCATTTAAATTAAATCTTATTTTTGATGAAAATTGTTCCCCATAAAAATTATTTCTTTTGGCAGTTGGATCATTATGACGATAAAAACCGCCATTATAAAATGAATAATAAGTATCATTTAATGATATAGCGCATTCAGGTGTATAAGATTTTCTTGTTATCCACCCATTAACATTCTCATCAAAGCATACAGTATCTAAGCCAGGGAATGTAATATTATAACAACCTATAGCACTATCATAAGAACCTATTACTGAATTAGCTCTTAATAATCTATCGCTAAAGAAATTAGACATTCCTATTTCACTTATTACAGTAAGACCGTCTTGTGATAATCTTAATACAACACCTCTTGTTTTATCAACAAAATAAGCTCTAAATCCATAAGAGGCAAATGACTGCGGAAATAAAGAAATTCCATATTCACCTGCAAAAGGAGCTAATGAGCCTAAAACATTATTACTTGCAACAATATTGCTAGAACCGTCAGCATTGTATAATTGATCTTTATCAGCTAATATTTTTACTATTTTATCTTCACATAAAGCAATTAAATCACTATCTCTAGCGTATAATTTTTGAATACTTCCGTAAGATGGTAATAAATCTTTTGTTATTACATTTGCAGTATTAAATTCATTTGTTTTATTAGTACTACTCCTAGAATTTATTATACCAGAATATATAAGCCCATTAAATTTATGCTCTTCTTTAAATGGCTCTGCTAAAGTTGTAGAGGCTTTTACACCACTATTTATATAAGGAGCATTATAATCATCCCTTATTCTATTAGATTCTACTCCATTACCAAAACAAAATACATTAAACCAATCAATAATATTTACTTTACCATGCTCACTTATTGGAAAAGCTTTTTCTGTTTCATAATATAGATTAAGTTCTACTTTATTATCCGCTGGCTCTGTTTCAAATATTGCTGGCTTTTGAGAAAATGGAATTTTATTTGAATTTGAAAGGGCTTGTATTTTTACTTCAAGCTTTTTATCACGTGGCAATGATTCATCTTTTTTTAGCCCTAAAGCCTCTACTAATGGGGTGTGATCATTAGTATCTGCATCTGTAAATTTTAAATATCTTTTATATATCGTTCTAGATTTTCTCCTCCAATTAACACGCTTTGTTTCACTCTCTTCTTTCATTTCCCCAATATGGTATACAGTGGGCATATCCCCAAATTGAACAAAGGCACCAACACTAAAACTTTGTATAATTGATGATTCAATATTATGACTACATTCTTCAATTAATACATCATACAGTCCACCATCTTTATGAGCTACAAGTTTGTTAGGAGCACCTCCGGTTTGGGCATCTACATCATCACCAATAACAAAACGTAAAGGATAATCTAAATGATTTTCAGCATTTGGATGAAATCTATCATCACTAACATTTATATCTTTTGTATCAGTTTTTTGTTTAAAACTCCCATCCATCAAAAATGATTTTTCTGTTACAAAACCATCTTCACCTTTTATAGCGTTAGTAAAAGTATTATTTCCTAATAATTTTACAAAAAATCTTCCGTCAAATTCGGGATCTCCAGGGCGTTTCTCTTCTGCCCAAACTTTCATAATTACGTTATTTGGATGAGTAAACGCGCCGTTAGTATCATATAAATCTTCTACTTCTTCACCAAATTCCCCTACAATTTGTATTTGTATTTCTTCTCCTCCAGCAATATGTGTATCTATACCTCTTATTTCATAAGGCTTTGTTTCAACACCTTGATGTTTAAAAGATATATAGTTCCCAGGTGTTATATGCGTTCGAGCATCGGCATCAACTTCACCATCTCCGTCAACTTCTGAAATAAGAACTATTTCACCACCTTTTGTAGGTGTTATATTTATACCTTTAGTTTGCTGACTTGTGTCTCCTTGCCCAAATGCAGAGTCAAATATTACTTTATCAAAAGTTTGTTTAAGAGTTTTTTGGGAGCATACAAAATCTGGAGCTTCATTATAAATATCTAATATTTTATATCTATTATCATCTGCTGTTACAGGGTCATCACTACCATGCTGCTTTTTTAAGAATAGATAAGTATCTTCTGTAATTTTATTTCTATCAGAAGAAGAAAATGATACATAAACAAGACCAGTAGATTCATCTACATAAAACCTATCTGCCGCTATATTATAATATTCTGAAGAAGTATCTTTTACAAAAAACTTATAATGTGTTGCCCAGGCAGGCGGATTATTTTTTAAAGATATTTCAAATTGATTTTTAACAGTAGAATTTTCTTTACCAACTTTAATACTACCTGAATCATTAGAAAGAACCGGAGATTGTCTATTATACTCATCTGTATATACCACCCCAATTTGATAATTTCTATTTGATTTTATACTACGCTTATGTTCTGTTTCTCCCCCTTTTAATTTTACTGCAAATTCAGGGTCTTCTAAAATATCATAATTTTGTACATAATTACCGTATATAACCCTATTAGCTGTTATCTCTTGTGCTAACGCACGTCTAGGCACATTATCCCATTGTCTTAATAATTGATCATTTGGTAAAACAGCATGGATTTGTTCTTTTGTTATTTCATAAACATCTGGAAAATCTATTTTTTTCTTATTTTGGAGCGTGTAGATATTTGAATTTTTAACCTCTTTAAATACGACATCAATTGATTCTACATCGCTTCCTCCTAAATCAAAATCTTTTAAAATAATTTTTTTAAGCTCATTTAACATACCATAATTAAGCCCAATTTGAGTATCATATTGATGCTCTGCTGGTATAAACGCAGGTACTGTAAAAGGAGATAAAGAAGAATATTCTCCATCTTTATATTTCCATCTATAAGCAAATCTTACAAATGTTAATTCATAAAGGGGATCTCCTTCAATAAGTTCTAATTGCCATGCTTCAACTGCATTATTAATTTCTACATCTTCGTCTAAATTAATTGCTTTTATATTTAATTTAATATAATTTGTATAATTAGTTGTAGAAGTTTTTTGCCACCCTGCTGTTTCTTCTTCGCTTTTACTTGCCTCTATTTCAGAAACCACCGCTACAATTTCACTCCCATCCAATCCGCTATTAGTAATTGAAATTTTATCCCCTACTTTCCAAGCGGGTAAGGGATCAACATTTGATAATATTATATCATCCCCTGCCTCTTTTTCAAATAAATTAAATGTTTCTGTTATTTCATTTACACCTTCAATTTTAGTATCTTTAAGCACTAAAGAAGGGCTTTTCATAGGGGCTTTTTTGATAACAGAAATATCATCTTCTATAAATGACCTTGTTTCGGTTACTATGCTACCGTCGCTTTGTTTTTTCTCAAAAGAAATTTTAGTATCTTTTCCTTCTTCAACATTTCCTCTACTAAAATCTTTAATATTTATTCTTCTAGGTTGATTAAAATTATCTGTCCAAAATAATAATCCATCTATTATATTTATACCTGTTATAAGATTATCTTTTGAAAAGTTTAATACTCCACTTGTTGTATATGAAAAAGAAATATCTATACCACCAAAATCACTATAATCATATTCTATATTTTTAAATGTTAATTCATTATCAGCATTTTTTAATATAGTAGTGTTTTTAGGTATAGATATTATTATTTCTTTACTGTCTATTGTTAAAACAATGTTATTCCCAACTAGCCCCTGCCCTTTTATAGCTGTTGGTATAGTTGTGCCAAGCAAATTATTTAAACTTCCTTCTGCAAAATCATATAATATTAATTCTCCGTCTGCATTCCCTCTAATTCCAATAGAGTTTAATGCCCCATCATTACTAGTTTTTTCATCAAAAATAATAGGTTTTGAAATGCCTGTTTTTTCATCAAATTCATAAACAGCATCTGAAGTATCTGAAGTTAAAAACCAATATACTTTATCTTTTAAAGTGTAAGCATATGACCCTATAACAGTTGCATTACTAGCTGTCGGAATACTAGATAATAATTTATTACCTAATAAGTTCTCTACTGCCCCAACATCAGAACTCTCAGAGGAAGAGATTTGTATGTTTAAAGCGTCAATGTATTCTCCATTTGGTATAAGTCTCTCATCCAGATCTTTATTCATTCGACCGGATAAGAAAGTATGTTTTATTTCAGGCATTTAGGCTATTTTTTTATTTGTTTTGATTTAATGCGCATTGTTTGGATAATATCCGGAATACTTATTTTGGAAAGTCTTAATTTAGCCGATCTAATTGCAGCTCTTTTTTCTTTTTTAACTCTATTTATTTGATATTCAGGTATATTAGATTTAGCAGACATAACGCCATAAGCAATGCATTTATAAATAGCTTCTTCAGCAAATTTATGAACTTCCATATCAGTATCATTATTCAAACCATCTGTTACATATGTTATTACTATTAATTTATCTTTTAAATCACTACTAAAACTTATAGTGCCATTGTCTTTATTTATAGTAAAAAATCCATTTTTTGTAGCATACGCAGGATTTAGACCATATCGTTTACCATAATCTACATTATATCCATATCCTTCTTCTAAAAAATTAATATTTGTATCTTTACCAGAAATATCTTCTGATGTCGATGTTTTGAACCTGTCTCTAGTTATTGATTGTGCCCCAGTTAATAAGTTTCCACTACTATCATATAAATAATTACCAGCGGAATCTTGTAATACCGCGGTTGGCTCCAGTGATAAATTGCTTTCATGAATATAATATTTAATACCGGAATCATTTATAAAATACATTTCAACATAATCTACGTAATCATGCGGCATTGGTAAACTTAAAGAAGAAGGTAACTCTACTTCTTGTGTTTTAATATTAGCTAAGGTATCATAATTTAATTCTTGAATCCCTCTTTGTGCATGATAAGCAACTTCTGCCCTTTTAGTATTTTTAATTATTTTATCATCCCCAACTTGTGAAATCATAAAATTACTAATTATATCAGCTAATTTTATAAACTGATAAGAGCCTTTATTACCACCTTCATAGTATGCTTTATTTGTTTCTGTAGTTAGTGCCATTTATTATGATTTTTCTTGTGTTATTCTTTTTTGATCTAAACTTTCAGCTACTGTACTAATTTCAGGCTGTTTAATCACTAGACCAGCATAACTTAATATTTTATATACTAATACAGGCTCTTCTGATTCATGAAGGTCATAATTAGTAGAAATTGTAGCATCATATAATGCAGTGCCACTTATTTCTTGATAACCCCATTCTGCTGTACTAGGAATTTTAACATATGAACAGTCAACATTGCTCGTAATTGTTGTAGGGTATATTGATAGATTATCGCCATTTCTAACAAACACAGGGCGTGTTGTATCTGGCTTAGTAAGAGGAGATGCATTAATATATAAAAATTGATTTTGATCTAATTCCTCAATTTCTGTAGCGCTATTATAGTATATAGTGCCTATCCTATATAAATTTTCTGGTAATGCAAAAACATTGCTTGCATATGAAAGTGTTGCTGTTGTTCTAAATAAACTTATTTTTTCTCTTATATTACTAATTATATTAGCGTATTCATTTGTAATTTCACCAGCTCGATTAAATTGGCTAAGATCATAAAAATATTGTTCAAATATTTCTAGTTGAGCTTGATTTGCTAGAAGATTATATTCCTGAGGTGTCATATATCCTCGATTTTCTTTATTAAGAATAGCCTGGACTCTTTGATAAACTGTATCTACGCTAACCATATTATATTTTTTATTATAATGATAAAGCCGCATATAGCGGCCTTACCACTATATACAAACTATTTAAGTTTCTTTTCTATTGATTTAAAAATTTCAGTTCCTTCATCTGTTTTCAAAAATGCTGCAAATGCAGAATATGGGTTTTCATCAAAAGGTACTGTCATTAATTTCTTTTTATTACTTGTCCAATAAAAATTTCTTTGTTCTGAATCTAAATTAATAACATTAGCTTCAACAGCTTTAATTGCTATATTTCTAAGTTGAACATTGTCATCCTTAACAAGTTCTAAAAATAATTGCGGTTGTTCTTTAGCAAATAATAAAATATCTCTTTTTATTTGTGCACTCTTATAAGACGATACCTGAGAACCTTGCTCAACACGTAAAACAGCTTCAGCATGGTCTACTGGTAATTCTTTTGCCATATTAAGAGCCTCTATCTCCATTTCAAGATCTACAAGATCATCTGTTGCTTCCGCAACTTCATCAACCTCATAATATGTTTGATTTCTTTGAGGATGATATAAAGATAAAAGTTTTTGTAATCCTTGATTTACTTTTGGAACAAATAGCATACCATCTCTAAATACTATATGACTTAATGTTGATAATCCTTTTTGTTCATCTACAAAAGGTGAGTTTTGATTGATTGCATATCTAAGTTCCCTTGAAATACCTTGTTCCTCATCAAACCACATTAAAGGAGTTCTAGAATGATGTTTAGATGCTAATGTAAATGTTAAAGGTGTTTTATTTCCTTTTAGCATATAAGTTCTATTCTTTAATTCCCAACCACTTTTTTTAATTTCCTTTGGTGCTGATTTAACGTCAATTTGTTCATCAGCGGTTTCAATACTTTGTTTTTTCTTCATGATATAATATAATATAATTTAACAAAAAGTAAAGGGAGGAGCACCCAATTAGAGTGCCCCATCTTTACAAATAATATTAAGCTACCTGTGCAGCAGTCTTAAATAATACGAAGTTATTAGCTCCTTGAACACACAAACATCTTTCAGATAAGAAGTGTACATTCATTTCATCAACATCAGATGTATAAACTCCACCTACAGATCCTGTGATCCAAGATTTCATTTTTCTATCATCAGCTTCTGAAGCTCTATACCTTACGTGAAGGAATGGTCGCTTGATATTTTTACCAAGTTGTTGATCATATACTGTTGAAGTACCAGCAGGTACAAGTACACCATCAATGTTTCCACCAAGTCCTCTTGTTGTAGCATCATTTAAGTATTTCCAATCAGTTTTATAAAAGTCATAAGAACCTCTTCTAAAACCACTGAAACCTAGCGTTAGTGCCATATCCTCACTGTTTTGGAATACCCCATAAGAAGTACCACCAGCACCGTAAGAATTTTGAGCAGCTAGCATGTCGTCAATAGCTAAAGCAGTAGCACGATTCAAGAACATCATATTTTCTTCAATAGCACCTTGCTTATCTAAGTTTTTAAGAATCTCATCAAAATCACCTAGTGCACTTCTTGCAGCCCCATCAGAGTTATCTAATGCGTTTTCTCCAGAGTTAAAGTTTTGATAAACGTTACCTCTTGAAGAAATTGCAGCAAAAAGACCTTCAGTACCTTTGTAAGAACCTCCTTCTGCGCCTGAACTACCAGCAGCAAGTTCACCTTCTACCAATCCCATTTCAAGATAATCTTCAAAACGAAGCCTTGTTTCATGCTCAGATTTTAGATACCAGAGATAACCAGAAGCACCATTCTCACTAGTAACTTCAACCCACCCAATTTGAGCAGTATCAGAACCAGAAATATTGTACTTATCTTTTATGATAATTGGTGAATTACTGAACTTCTGAAAACCAGCATCAATTGAGCCAGCCATTCCAGCAGATCCTTTAGCAAATTCAGAACCGTAGACAAATACTTTTACAGTTACAGAAGAACCTGAAGTAAGTCCTGCAGCTGTAAGTGTAGCGCCTCCGTATGCCAATACAGTAAATGTGTTAGCAGCTACTGCAGAAACAACACCTTTAACTACTTTATCAGCAGTCCAAGTAACACCATCATTAGGATGGTTACCTGCTTCAATAACAGCAACAGTTTGCCCTACTCTAATAGCATGTCCATTTTGTGTAATAACACCAGTTGATGTATTAGCACTTGCACCGCTGTATGCGATGTGTAATCTTCCTTGTTCTGACCAAATAATTTGATCTGAAGCAGAAGGAATTTCAGCTCCTACCATTCTTAGAAAAGAAGCTACAGATCTGTTTCCATATCTTTCTACTTCTTTTTCATAAACGTCAGGTAGGAATTGTTGCGCGAATGTACCTCCACCTGATGCAGCATCAAATGTAAGGTAGTTACCCGCAAAAAGCGTTTTTGTTGGGGATGGAGTTAATCCTGCTGGATACGATCCACCCGTTGCAAATAATCCCATTTGTTTTTAATTTTTATTTTTGTTAGTTTCTAAGTTTTATTCTCAATTTAGAACTATCATCTCCACTAACAGCTCGAACTTTAAATCCAGAATCTGTTGTAACCGCCTCATGAGTACCACGTGGATTCATATCTACGTTTTTAGATTTAGCCATACTATCTTTAATAGCATCAGCCCGACCTTGCTCATAAAAATGATTAGCAATAGCGTCTGCATTCATAGCTGTAAATAATGCTTTATGGTAACCAGCCGCGTCTGATATATTATCATCTTTATCAACAAATTTATTTACAAGATTATTTATATCTGACTGTTTATCTTTTACATTATTCTTATCTTTTATATTAAATCTATATTTGTTTTCTCCTACTTTATATTCAAAACCTTTGAAATTTTCAGAAAACAAATTATTTGTTTTATTTTCAAATATAGATCTTCTTTTTTGAGCTATTTTTTGTGTTGATTCTTGTTCTTGGTTATATTTATTGAAGAACTCAACCGCCTCTTTTTGTTTAGGAGTTAACTTAGAGCTTAACTTAACCTCGTCGTAATATCTACTCTTCAAACTAGTAAGATTTGATTTAGCCTCTGCAATCGCCTCCTTCATTCTTAATTTTTTTCTTTGAATATTTTTATCATCTTCTTCTTCTTCATTATAGGAAAATGAATCTTCAATTAAAAAATTAATTTCAGTATCGTTTAAATGAGGTTTTGTTTGTTTATAGTGTTCTTTTAAAAGATCTATATCCTCCAAATCCTCATAATTTTTGTTTAATTTAACGTAATCTTCAAGAGTTCCGCCAGTTTCTTTCATGAAATCTACTAATTTAGTAATGTTTTCAGGCAGTTCCTCTTGATTATTATTTACGCTTTCTGTTTCTTCTTTAAGCTTTTCTTCAGCTTCTTTTTCAGTATCTTTTTCACTTTCTGCATTTTCATCTACTTTTTCCTCTTCTGTCTCTTCAACCTTTTCTAATACCGGCTCCTCTTTTTGCTCTTCTTCGCTTGAGGGCTCTTCTTTTTTGTCTTCTTGTTGTGTTTCTTCTTGTACGGCATCTTGGTCTTTA
>MDSZ01050096.1_pt1 | contig 24347 bp, 29 predicted proteins | sample 811201 | NCBI WGS metagenome assembly MDSZ01 (sample SAMN05326647, study PRJNA326480) | marine metagenome | isolation source: seawater | place: Indian Ocean: North | collected 2010
AAAATGAAAAGAGGAGCTAAAAATGTATAAGTTAGAAAAAGGTTTGGTCGATCTCATTAACGCCCAGCGTGCTGAAGCTGAAGAGTTCAGCAAGCAGCCTGGCTGTTTCATGGGTATGATGCCTGAGGCAACAGACCTCAAGTACTGGGAGTCTCGTGTTCCCACTGGTACTCTTAAAGAGTACGAGCGTATCGAGCTCGAGGAGACTACATACTACATGGCAGCAGATGCCATGAGCAAAGCGTATGCTCGGTCTCTCGATATGCAGATTATGACTGATGATGAGCTTCATCAGATCTGCGATCAGATGGCTTACTTAATGAAATGCGATGGAGAGGCAGCATGACATACGATGAAAAAGGAGATATATTAGCATCTCCTGAAGTACCAATTGAAACTAAATATAGATTTATACTTAGCACACATGATTGGTACTATGACTACGCTGATGACAATGATGTTTGGAACAGAGGTTATGCTGAGAGAAAGACATTGAATAGATTGCAAGAGAAGCATGATCCTGATTGTAAAATTTGGAATGAATACGCACCAGAATACTACAAGCGTTAAAGTTTAGCAAAGGCGCTCCTGTCTCGCTCCTCTCTCAGTTGATGCGTCTTTGCTAATCCAAACAGTCGAGCGATATAACGCGGTTAAGCCTGTAAACGACTATAAAATTAAGACGCAGGTGGGATAACATAGAGTGCCCTCATTAGAAAGACTCTATAAATAACAGAAAGGATGCATCCTAGATCTATAACTAGGCTCTGCTTTATAAGGGAGGAGCCGCGGCTCCTCCCGCTTAGAGGATTCAAATGCTCAAATGGTATGATCATGTAATAGTATCAATGTTTGCGTTTTTAATATCGCAAGGCATCATCTATAATTTGTGGTGGGCATTTATTGGTTGGTTATTCTTCGTTCAATACATGTATCAGAGGAGAGATGGTAATGTCTGACGACGATTTCTTTGATTTCGGTTTTACTGCAGTAGACGAATCTGAACTAAAAGCTGTGCAGGAAGCCGCTCGTCAAAACGAGTCAATAGCTACTACTGTGACTGTGACTCAGGAGAAACTGGATAAGCTTTACAATGCAATTGTACCATTATTGAATAATCTGAAGAAAAATCCTGAAAAAGAGTATATATTATGGCCAAATCGTATAGAAAAAGTAGAACAATTCGAGACCCATCTACTAAATATTTATCGTTCTTAGAAAAAAAATTACAAGTGGTTGTTTTTGTTGAATAACTTCGTGCACTTTTTTGTGTACATTTCGTGGTTTTTAGTGTATAATATATGTATAAAATGAAAAAAGCAAAGAGGAGCTTATCATGAAAAATCTTAACAAACTTATCAAAGATCTTAAAGCCTTAACTATCGATCCAGAAGTTATTGAAATGGATTTGGTTGATATGTATAAAGCAGATGCTAACGATGCAGAAGTTGTTCGTAACTTCATCGTTGAAAGCGATGGTGTTAATATCCCAACTGCTGCTAAGTATCTCAACAAACTCGATACTTCTATTCGTGAATCTATTTGTATGGCTATTGCCGAAGATAAAGGTAACGACTTCCTTATCGAAAACTTTGGTTGGAGCGTAAAATAATGGGTATGTCATCTTACGTAATGGATTGTGAAGATCAGTTTATCAACTCAGTTAATCTTAGAATTGGTGGATGTGAGCATATCACAGAACTTCACATGGCACTTACAAGAGATAAGTGTTGGAATGACATCGCATATATGACTGCTAACGAACAGTTAGAATTTGTTGAAGAACTTTGGAATGAATATTGGTCGGAGTATGCATACGATGTCTAAGTTGATTATTAAAAAAGGTATGACTACTGAACAACGTCTGAAAGCGATTAAAAAAGCTGCAGATCGGTTTCATAAGAAAATCGGTAAGTCTCGTAAAGTACGGCGTACTGAAACATCCGTTATGGATCGTAAGTATGATGGTGAAAACATTAATGCGTGGACAGATGCTCCACAATATGCGGAGAAATATTATGGTGAAAGGTACCGCGATACTGTTAGCCACGATAACGATTGGAATTAGTGGCTGTAATCCAGCAGTAGCGCAAGATTGTTTTTATTCTCAAAGAACTTTCTTCAAAGATGGTGGTGTAGTCGATGACATCAAACGTTATGACTGCAAAACACCACCTAAAACTATAATCATTGAGAAAGAAATACCCGCCAAGAACAGGTCAGTAGGTGAGTTTCTATTTGGTGTGGAAGAAGAAGGTAATGGAGTCACTCATCTCTTCAGTACGTTGGTCAGTCTAGGAGTTATGTAATGATTAAATTTGGTTTAGGTATGATTACTGGTGCAACACTGGTAGTATACAACCCAGAAGTATTAAATTGGTTTGTCACTTCTGGTATGCGCGACAATATCGTCGCAGTTTTAAATGGAGTATAAAATGAAAAGGTTAGCTTTAATTCCTCTCGTCGCGGCAGTTGCTGCTTGTGATAAAACCCCACCTGAAACAGCTATGTCAAAGCAGATGTTTGAGTATCAATCAGAACAGGTAAAAAGTCAAATTGACGAAATGCCAAAATGGTACACAAACATTCCAAAAGAAGATGATGCTGTATATGCAGTCGGTACTGCAGTTACACCGGATCTTCAGTTAGCAGTTGACATCGCAGTTCTTTCTGCAAAGACAACTCTTGCAGATCGTGTTGATAGTCGTATTCGTTCTCAATTGAAAATGTTTAAGACAAAACTCGGTGCTACAGACTTCGATAGTCGTGTACAGAATAACTTCGAACAAGTAACTCGTAATCTGATTGCAGATGCTGATGTTGCAGGTTACACTGTCAAAGAAAATGTTATCGTACAAAATGGTACACAGTATCGTGCATACGTGCTTCTGGAGTACAAGAACGCAGTTGCTAATAAGGTTATACAAACACGTATAGCACAGAATGAGTTTCTGCTTGAAAAGCTTCGTGAAACACGTGCATTCAAAGAGCTTGATGATAATGTTCAAGAACAGAAGACTGCTGAATTAAATGACAAAAAAGTGATTGTAGATGCAATTAACGGTGTACAAACGCAAGAAACTGTGATAGAATAGTATAATGGAAAATTTATCTAGTGATCGTATGATGGCAGTTCGTGTGTTCGAAGGTGAGCTCGAGCGTATGAAAGCAATTACTGTAGGTGAGTACGATGCAATTCAAAAGATTGTTCGTCAGTATATGCAACAGCGCATCAACGATATGACAAGGAAGGGATACGATAGATGACTATGCACCTCGTTCGCGGTATGACTACTATTTCAACTCGCAAGAGAAAAGCCCGTAAAAAGACACAAGCTGTACTTCGTGCTGAAGCCGAAACAGCAAAGCTCCTCAAGTCTTTGGGTTATGAAAAAGGTAGTACAAAGTCCAGGATAGCTGACCTCCCTGACTATACTGTGGCCGAGACTGTGCCCACCAGCGATCTTGTCATGCGGGTAGAAGGTAAGCGTAAAGCTAACCAATATACCGGTGATGAGCTCGCTGGTATTGGCACTCTTCATAAATCCAATATGGTACCAATTCGTAAAGATTCTAAGGATGCAGTTGATATCGCCCATATGAGACGCTAAATCTGGTGCAGTTGATGTATAGACATACACTAACTTCGGACCAGCTTAACCTGGCTCCAACTATTTTCACTATTTGTGAAAATAACTGTGTACATTTGCGTAAAACTGTGATAGAATATATACATGATTAAAAAAAGAGGAGAAATTTTATGCCAATGGTAAAACGTAAAAAAGCCAAAGTCAGAGCAAGAGCACGTACTGGTTTATCAGCTGCTCCAATCGACAAAGGTTTTGATGCTGTTAAAAGCTACTTTCAATTTGAGGTTGATCGTAAAGATCTTATCAGTACATTCAAGACTTATGTAAAACAGAATGTACAGAAGTCAAATCAAAAGTTTGCTCTATCAAATCCTGATTATAAGTTTTACATCTTCTCTCATTATTGTGCTACCGCTTTCTGGATTAACGGTGGACTTAAGCTAGATGAAAAATCTAGTAAGTATGCAGAAGGTTTAACCAATTACGTGATGGATCTTGTCGAATTAGGTAAAGATATCTATTTCGAAAAGCAAGCAAAGCTCAAAGATTCTGCTAACGTAGTATCTCTTTCACCGATGCAACGTCTTCAAAAGAAGATTAGTAATACTATCATGCAAGATCTTCTCGATCTCGAGGATGCATGGATGGAAGGTGAAAAAGCTGAGCTTGATCTCTATCAAGAATTTAAAAGACATGGTCTATCTGGTAGTGCAGTCGCACCAGTTAGACAAGTAATTGAAGGCTGGTTACTTGATTATGAGGATGCATATCACAAACGATGCAATGATGCAGTCGAAGGATATGCCCATTTGAAAAGACCAGAACTCAATCGGAGGATCAAGGTTTGTCACAACATGTTGGCAGATTGTGATCGTATCCGTTCTGCAGCAAAAGCTACTCGTGCAACGCGGGTAAAGCAACCAAAAGCTGCGGATAAACAAGTGGCTAAAGTTCAGTATAAGAAAGAAGATACTGAATTTAAGCTTGTGTCGATACCTCCTATCAAAGTAGTGGGAGGTACACGTCTCTATACGTTTAACACAAAGAATCGTATGTTGACGGAACTCATTACTCAAGATGTAAAGGGATTTGAAATCTCTGGTACTTCGATTAAAAACATTGATAAGGTCAACAGTCGATCTGTCAAGTTACGAAAGCCAGATCAGTTTATTCCTTTCGTCTTGGGTAAGACACCTAAACAAATTGATAGTGAATGGAAAACACTCACCACTAAAACTACTGTACCAAATGGTAGATTAAATGGTGATACAATTTTACTAAGGGTAATGGATAGATGAGTGACTTTCTTAACAAGAGTAAATTTACACAACTCATTGAGAAGACTGTAGTCGAACTTAAGATTAGTTATATGGAAGCAATCTTATATCTTTGTGATAAGAATGATATTGATCCAGCAGATGTCAATAAGTTCATATCACCTATCATCAAAGGGAAGCTTGAGGCAGAAGCAATGAACCTCAACTTCCTACCTAAAACTAATTCTATTGATTCAGCCTTATTTGAATAAGATGAATATATATAGATTTACATTACAGTTATACTGTGTTATAATAAATCATATTTCAGCTAAACAAGGAAAAAATAAATATGTCATTCGAAGCACTTAAACGCAATCGCGGTTCAGATATCTCACAACTTGTAAAAGCAGCCGAAGCAGTCGGTGGTGGTGAAAAGAAAAATTATGATGATGAGCGTATCTGGAAACCAACCGTAGACAAGGCAGGCAATGGATATGCAGTCTTACGATTCTTACCAGCTGCCGAAGGTTCAGAATTACCATGGGTCAGATACTGGGATCATGGATTCAAAGGTCCAACCGGTTTATGGTATATCGAAAACAGCCTTACATCTATTGGTCAACCTGATCCTGTTGGCGAACTTAACTCCCGTCTATGGAATTCTGGAAGTGAAGCCGACAAAGAAACAGCTCGAACACAAAAGCGAAGACTGCACTATGTAGTAAATGCTTTGGTTGTAGAAGATCCTTCTGCACCACATAACGTAGGTCGTGTTGTACTTTATAAGTTTGGTAAGAAGATCTTTGACAAGATCATGGATGTTATGCAGCCATCCTTTGCAGATGAAAAAGCAATTAATCCTTTTGATTTCTGGGAAGGTGCAAACTTTAAACTTAAAATCAGACAAGTCGAAGGTTATCGTAACTATGATAAGTCTGAATTTGCAAGTCCATCTGCTCTTTATGAGTCAGATGAATCTAAACTAGAAGCAACATACAATCAGTTGCACGATCTGAGTGAGTTCACTGATCCTAAGAACTACAAGACTTATGATGAACTAAAAGTTAAATTAGCTCGTGTATTAGAACTTGGTGTTGACTATGCATCAGGTGTCGGTGCACCGAGTATGAAACAAGAAGCTCAAATGAATACTCCAGCTCCTCAGCCAGAGTATAAAGTATCTGAACCTATCACAGCAGAAGAAGTTAATCTTCAAAGTGATGATGATACAATGTCTTATTTTGCTAAGTTAGCACGAGAAGACTAAACTAACCGTGTAAATCAGCCATCGCTCTTTGTACTAGTGGACTATTCATATCAAATGAATTAACACCAGATCCTACAAAGGCGGTGGTTGCACTTCCATTATTTTGTGTAGAAGCATCAATAATTGTTGGTTGACCTCGACCAGCCATTGCCTGACTTGCATTATAATCATTAAAGGCGTTATCGATTGCTGTCGATTGTGCCACTCTACTTAAAGGTCTTAGAGCTGCAAGTTGATTCCTAAGAAAATTTCTAGTTCCCTCATCTGTTGCAACTGCCAATTTTGCTTCTAATGCTTTTATTCTCGTTTGAATCGCGGCCTGATTGTCTATATCTGGTCTAGTATCTGTTTCTTGCAATTGTCGTTCTAAATCTTTTCTTATTTTTTCAATTCTTTCTAATATTGCTTTTGATTCAGCAGTTCTTTCAGCAAGAATTCTACCTATTTCTCGGTGTAATCTAACAGGATCATCAGCATCTGCTAAAGTAGATTCTTTTCCAAACCCTAGAGTTGAAGAAACTTCAGCAGTTTGACTCATGTCAATACCTTGCTCTTCGGCAAACTTTTTTAAGCGCTCTAGCCGACTTGGTCCACCTATTCGTACTTGACCTGCTCTGTTTAACTCGTCAAAAAGCGGTCTTTGAGCTGCTATATCTGCTTCAGCAGCTCTTTGTGCTGCTAAGTCTTCAGGTTTCATCATCTGATCTATTCTTCGATTCTCATCTTCTGTGGTTACAAAATCAGGAAAAACTTTGTTTAGATAATTTTTAGCCGCTTCGGCAATACCTGACATCAATTCGTCTATCTTATTACGAAGAGGATCCATAAATTTGTCTGCTTTTTGTCTAAACTCATCATCAGTAAAGTACTTAAATGCAAGTGTTGTTATCGCACCAGCAGCAAGCACTAACAAACCTGTAGGACTTAGAAAAAGAGGTAAAAGCATAGATATAATTTTTGGTGCAAGTAAAGCTAATCCAGTTAATGCACCTGCTCCTACTAAAGTTTCTGCATCAGTTGCTTTTATTTCCTTACCCATAGCATCACTAAGTACTTCGGCAATTTTATCTCTTGATGCATCACTAAAAATTGCACCAATGACTGCACCTAATATACCACCTTTAACACCTCCAAATAGAAAACCCATTGCTCCGCCTACTGCAGCAAATTCTGTAACATTGGCTAAAAGATCACTACCAGTCATCTTTTTAAGTTGTTCGGCTAATTCATCTGCAAGTAGAACACCTATAAGAGCAGGTATACCACGCTTCATCATACCCGTTACCAGTCCTGTAGCAAATGGTATAAGATTCCCTACGTCAAAAACTTTACTTAATCCGCCGTCACCGCCTCCGCCGGCGCCTCTGCTTTCCAGTGTTTGAGCAACATTATTTTGTCTATTTGCTTCACGTTCAGCCTCAAGTTCATCACCTTCATCACTTTTTAACATTGTTACAAATGTATCAAATGAATCACTTAGTTCCGCAATACGTTCCTGAGTCTCTATTTGTTCTTCTGTAATAGCATCAGTTTGTTCTTGTAGGGTGTCATTGATGTCTGCTAATGTGATAGTCATGCGTTATTTGCTGCTTCTTTTTCTTTAAGGTGTTCTAATAATAATGTTAGATACACTTCCCTCTCCCACGGCATCATATTATCAATTTCAGTTAAAGAATAATTAAAATGTTGTAGCAATTGAAAATTAGTTCTATAATAATTTTCTAATGACTCATGAGAGAGGTTTATGAAAAAAAATCCTGCAGTCCCTCCAATTTATTTTTGTTAACGTGATTACAAGCCTCACATGTATATTCATACTCTAGTGTTATTTTAGGAATCGTTTCTACAAATTGTCTTACCTTTTGAAACTGATCAGTGGTTAATGAATTGATAAATCTCTCTATCTCTTCTCTTGATTCATCTTGTACAGAAAGAAACTCATCTTGAGTCGCAACACCATCTATACATGTTGTAATCATTTCAAAGATTGATTCGACAGCAACTCCCTTTGTTGCAATATTTGTTTTAGTAATAAGATCATGATATGTAGGATATTTCATCTTAAGATGAATGTCTTCTGTAATTTCTACACTGATAGGTTTTACTTCACCTTCTAGTTTCATATTTTCTAGATTTATCTCAATCTCATTTGCATGTTCACACGAACTACATTTTGCATTTACGCTTACTTTTTCTCCTACAGATTTTGACCTTACTGTAGTAAAAATATAATCAGCATCAAATGTAGAAAGTTTTGATACATCTATTTCTTGTTCTAAACAGGCAGAAATACATTGCAAAATAGAATTAACAATTTGTTTTTGGTCCTGAGACTCATATGCAATTAATAATACCTTTTGTTCTTTTACAAGGAAAGGCCTGTAGTTTACAGTCTCTCCACTTGATGGTATAACTAATTCATACTGTGGCGATTCATTCAATCTTGGCAGTGCCATACTTTACTCCTATTGTAGGAAACCTGTCAAGCTACCTAATCCGCCGGTAAATCCACCAGCAGCCTGTATCCAGCCTTGTCCACTTGATGTTCGTTCCCAATTTGTATAAGACAGTTGTACACCTATTTGTACAAGACCATCTAAATCATTACTTAATTCAACGGCCTGAACTGTTGTAGGAAATGCATCTATTAATCTTACTGAATAAACAGATCCAGCGCCTAGTCCTATATTTACTTTAATCGGTCCAGCCGAAGTACCGATATTCTTAATTGGTTTGCGTAACTGATGTATCTTTACATCTTTCGCATAATCTTTTTTGTAACCTGCAATATGACCATTTTCGTTAAGTGTATATGATCTCCATTCGTCAAAATACTTTCTTGTGCCATAATCATTCAATGCATAGAATGTAAGAGCAACATCATCAACAGCATAACCATATGCTACCTTTTGAAACTCCATACCAATACGACGATCATGTGTTAGTATTTGTTTACCAGGTAATGTTGCAGATGAGCACAATAAATTAAGATCACCACCACCAGAGCCAAGACCTACGCCACTTGTAAGAAGTGTAGTCAATGAACCGAGGAATCCGCCGCTACCTGAAAAGTTTGTAGGTAACTCAACTAGAAACTGATTAGTTCGAGCAAAGCCGAGTTTAGATGATGCAAGAGATTTAAGTTGATCTATACTACTCATATTGCTTTCCTTGAATCTGCGTATATAGTGCCCGCATTTGCTTTCTCAAAATCAGCAGTCGGTAAGAATGTTGCTATCTCCCATTCAGGAGCTTCGACACGCGCTAGTCGTGATCTTACATGTCTTGTCAGATAATGTTTATAGCACGGCTTAAAAAATCTAGTCTTACTTGAAGCTTGTAATGTTCTATATGATATTTGAAATCTTGTTGTTTCATCATACTTCTTATTATTTGTAATATCAAGTAATGCATCAAGAAGTTTAGCTCGTAATACATTCGGTAAATAATGTAGATTCAATCCATAAAATCCATTTGGTGCCGGTCCTACAATAATTGCAAGTGGAAATCTATCGTAGTAAGGCAAAGTCTCTTTATGTTTCGGATCATAGAAAAACATATTCATAGATCCTATAAGCGGATTCTGTCTGTTCACAAGTTTTACCTGATCGTCTTGTAGTAAGTCTTGTCTATTGACTCTTCGCATAGACTGTGCTTTTTTCCGAAACCAGTCTTGTGCCTCTTTTGTACGAGGATTAATACCAGCACGAAATGCTTCATATTCTAATTTTGCAAATAAGTTACTCATGCAACTATTTATATCTTTTTCTTAGGCTTTTTACGGTAAGGCTTTAATGGTTTTAGCGGTTTCAGTTTACCTTTTTGTTCTTTCATAATACCCATACTGTCAAGTGTTTTCTCTGTCCACACTTGAAACTCCCATCCCCTGTCTTTCGCGTAACTATTTGCAGCTTTCCATTTGTTCATATTCTTTACATATGTCATCGCTTCGCCAATATATCTTTTACTCTTATTGGCATTTTTAGGTGGTTCTGTTTCTTTTGCAGGTTTTATTTCAACGAGTATTGTTTTACCATTGTTAAATGTAATCTTAAGATCAACAAAATATCTGTGGTATTTCTTGTCAATATCCCAAAAGTAAGGTATGACTGTTTCTTCTGATGACCAATGCTTTACATCAGGGTTACGATCACACCATAAGAAGCAAAGCTTTTCCCAATGAGAACGATATGTTACTTTATCAGGATCACCTCTATACTTCTTCAGATTCTTTGGTCTATACTTTCCAGAATATGCCATTTTTTGATATAAATAGTGGTATAATTTACTAATTTTATTTATAGGAAATTGCCATGCCTGATCCGGGGTTAAAACAAGAGATAGCAGAACAAGCAAAAGGTGCACAAGAAGCTGATAGAGGGTTCGAAGCTCTTGCCAGTGTAACAAATATGAATGCTACTCAATCAACAGAAACCGTACAAGGCGACAATTTTGCCGCAGCTCCTACAGTATATCGTTATCCTTTAGATGGAGCAGCGGATTTTCCAGCAATGATGCAATTTAAGGTTCGAACTGTTGATGGATATGTTGTTGATCCTGCAGAATATGCTCAGTTTTATGATGTTCCTCTATTAGCAAGAGCCATGACATCATTAGGATTAACAAATAGTGAAGCTAAGAATGATCAGCTATCAACTTCTTCCACTAATCCAGATATTGACAGCAGACGCGGAGTTGCATCTGCTGCCGATGATCCATCACCTTTTGCAAAAGGAGGTGAAGAAACACCATTAACAGATCTGACAAAAGCTTCAACTGGAAAGGCGCAAGAAGCACTTACACAAGATCGTAATCCTCGACAAGATGGCGCAACTGGATTAAAAACACTTGATCCATTAAAACCTGTAGTGATTCGAATTTACATGCCACAGTCTCTTGTCGTGAATGATGATATATCATACAACCAAGAAAATTTAGGAACAAGAGGATTAGTTGCAACTGCTGCATTAAATAGTGGAAGTGGAATAGTAAATGCTATAGGAACTGCAGTTGGTGAAGGACTGGAAAGTATTTTTAATTTAGCAACTGGTCAAATCACTGCAGAGACGGCAAATGTTGCAGCTGCACGTGTGGCAAATAGAATACCTTTGGCAGGACTAAGAGCTGCATCGCTAACTGCACTACAAACAGGTGTAAATCCTGGTACAAGAATGATATTTGACAGACCGAATGTTCGTCAATTTACTTTTCAGTTTAGATTTATAGCTACATCTGCAGCAGAAGCTTCTCAAGTAGAAAATATTGTGAAATCATTCCGTACAGAAATGTATCCAGAATCAGTAAATTTGGCAGAAGGTATACCTGCAGGCTACAGGTTTCCGAATCTATTTGAAATATCTTTTAAGTTTCTTAATTCAAATGCGAGATTTCCTAAGATACAATTAGCATATCTTCGAAGTTGCCAAGTAAATTATAATGGAAGTCAGATGTCGTTTCATGCAGATGGTCAACCGACAGAAGTAGATATGACTTTGATATTCCAAGAGTATCGCGCTCTATCGAAACAAGATATTGAAAGAGGTTACTAATGTTATACTTTCGAAATTTTCCTAGAACCGCATACTATTTTGGTAATAACAAAGATATAGGTGGTGAAAAATTATCATACGAAATATTTCAAGACATATCTCGTTACTCTGATGTGATCGATCAAATTAAAGACAATGTAAGCTTTTATCGTAAATATAGTATTCAAGAGAATGATAGACCAGATCAAGTGTCGTTTAAACTCTATGGTAGCCCACAATTTCACTGGACTTTTTATCTTATTAATGATCATCTACGATCAAGAGGATGGCCTCTTACACTGAATCAATTAGAAGATCAGGTAAAACAAGATTTTCCTCACCACGTTATACGTACTAAAAATATTCTTACAGGAATTATGCTTGTCGGACAGACTGCATCCGGCGCCACGTCTGGTGCTAGAGGTGAAATATTAAGAAGAAATCTAGATCTCGGTCAAATAGTAGTTGCTTCACAAAAATCTTTTACGGCTGGTGAAATTGTAACAAACGTGACAGTTGACTTAGAAATACCTGGTGCTATCACTGCAGCTTCTGTTATGAGAGAACATCTGTCTGCTCATCACTATGAAGATGTGGATGGTAATCATGTTGACATTGATCCTACTCTAGATGCTCCGGCAATTTTAACAGAAATAACTCATTATGATAGGTATGTAAGAAAAAATAATGAACTAAAAGAAATACGAGTCATTAAACCTGATCTTATTAATGAAGTATCTTCTGCATTTTTCCAATCAATTAGAAATTAATTATGGCAAGAACAAAAAGAAAAGATGGTTTCGTACTTGAGTCTGTAATTATAAATTCGTCTCGTATGTTAGAACCTGTTGATATTGTCGGATTGGTTTCTGACATGGAAATTTTTGAACACATTGATTTACCATATATCACTGGTCAAATTGCTTTTATCGATACACTTAGACTTTACGATAGACTTGATATTCAAGGTGCTGAATTTTGCACAGTTACATTTAGAAATGCAGAAGAAGAAGGTGCTTATGTAGAACATCGATTTGTTATTAGTAAGATCATAACAAATAAAAAAGCAAATGAACAAACAGATTTAGTTATGCTTCACTTAGTTGAAGACATACTATTTCTTTCTAATTTAAAGAATGTAAATAAATGCTATCAAGGTAGTCCTAATGAAATCATAAAAAAAATTGCAGCCGAATGGTTAAACTATGAAGTAGCAGAAATTTATTCTGAAGTCTTTCAAAAGAAGATGAAAGTCATCATACCTAATCTTACTCCTGTTGATGCTATGTCGTGGATAAAAAATAGAGGCACAACAACAGAAGGTTTTCCTACATATCTCTTTTCTTCATTCACTCAGAATACATTAATATATGCTGATCTTAAGACGATGATTGAAAATGAGCCAATTAATAAAAAATCTCCTTTCATACATGGACCTACAGATCATGACTTAGAAAAGTTATCATACAGACTTGTTGCAATAAAAGAATATTCTATACAAAATGCAGAAGACATGTACAACCTAATAGCAGATGGCTTAGTGTCAGGCGAGCATCATTTTATTGATACACATAATTTTAAAGATACAGTTTGCAATCATAATATTATTGATGATGTAGTGTCAAACATACTAGAAACTAAAATTAGAAATCAGGAACCTACAATGGCAAGTGATTTTGTGTTTAATGATGTTCAGTTACAGGAACAGAACTCAAAAACAATAACACAAATATCATCGGCTGGTGCGTACGATGATGGATCGTATCGCTACATATCTTATGATGAAGATGAATACACCGGACATAAGAAAAAAATAGCATCAAAAACTCTTAAAAAATTATTACGAAAATCTCCTATCACAATACGCATAGATGGTACAGGATTTATTCACTCATCAGGACATTATACAACAGGCAACGTTGTAAGAATTTTATTTGGTGCTAACAGACCTATGGCTCTTGGAGATCTTAAACTAGATATCAAAAAGTCAGGTGACTATCTAATCTATGGTGCAAAGCATTCATTTGCAGGTGCTAGATATCAGATACATCTAAACTGTGTAAAGCTAACTAACTATACTGATGATAATCCGTTAAAGGTAATAGCATGATACCTACTACATACAAAGAATATTACGGTGATGAAACTCGTTGGTTTGTTGGTGTCGTAAAAGATATTAACGACCCTGTTGAATTAGGTAGAGTGAAAGTAAGAATCTTTGGCATTCATACAGAAAATGTTGACGATATCTCTGACGGTGATTTGCCATGGGCACAGGTTGCTGCACCTATAACTGAAGGCGGTAGTTCAGGTATTGGCACAAATATTGGAATCAAACCGCAGGCTCAGGTATACGGTATCTTTTTAGATGGTAAGAATTCTCAGTTACCTCTTGTCTTAGGTTCGATACCGAAATTTGAAAGAATACCAGAAATAGAGTTTGATCCCAACCCTGCTGTACCTGATCAGGCACAAAAAGGACAGATATACGGATCACCACATGACTTTACTGCACCTGCAGGTATCAATGCAGATGATGAATATCTTGTAGGATCTACAAATGTAGAAAAAGCATTTAATTTCTTTTTAACTCCTGAAGGTGGAGGATTTACACCAGCTCAGGCATGTGGTATCATAGGTAACTTTTGGGTAGAATCATTTGCAAACCGTATTGGCGACTTAGATACAAAAGCGACATCTGCGCCGCCTGAAAGATCGTTCGGTATTGCACAATGGAACTCAAGTTCAAATGCAGGATTTAGATATCAAAATCTTGTAGCATTTGCAGCAAGAAAAAATCTTGCATGGGATACATTATATCCACAATTACTTTTTACTGTATATGAACTATACGAATCAAAAACATATTATCGTCTAACTGATTTAAAAAGAGCAAGAACACCGGAAGAAGCATGCATTATATTTGAAGATAGATTTGAAAATCCCGCAGAAAAAGGACAAATAGAAAGACAAAAGGTTGCAAGAGATTTATTTAGGGAATTGGCATAATGGCAGAAGAACTATCTGGATTAATTGAGAGTAAATTTAAAGCAGCAAGAGTTGCGATGCGAAATGAAATGGCTCAAGCAAAAGATGCAAGTGATCTTGATAAAGAGGGGCTAGCACTTGCTGAAAAGATGATGGAGAATGCATTTAAGAAAGATGCACCTGTGTCTGAAGATATGGGTATAGAAATTGCAGGCTATATATCGAAAGCTGCTAGTGTAAAACTAAGAGGAGCAAGTGGGAAAACAGATCCTACACCTGCATTATCTGGACCGAGTGCGGGTAAAGGTAATACAAAAACAGCTTCAAACAAAGCTGCACTTGATATTCTTACCGGTAAAACATCAATCAGTGAAACGGTAGTAAATAAAATACTTACACCTGGGAATTTAGAAGGTATAAGAAAAGCAAATAAAGAAGGTCTAAATCTTACTGAAGGTCAAATAAATGAAGTCATAGAAGATGCGCAAAAGAAAGCTGAAATTGCAGCTAATGATCCTGCTACGAAAGAAAAATTTAGACAACTTGGAATTGATTCTGATACATTCACAAGTCTTACTGGTAATCTTACATCTGGCATAGCAAATATATCTGCATCTGATATTGGTGCTCAAGTAGTGTCTGCACAGAAAACAATGTCAGAAAATCAAATGGCACAGCTTTCTAATCCATTCGGTTCTATTAAAGCAAAGATAGATGTACCTTCTCTTAATGTAAAAGTCGGTGATCCTCTTGCTTCAGGTTCAGATCTTCTTCAGAAAATGAGAAATAAAACTGGATTAACGGAAGAAGATCTTTCTGTAAAGAATCCATTCGGTTCGATGGGTGTAGACTTTGGAAATATTCAAGGCACAATTGCTTCTTTAGCAAAGGGCTTTCCTCCATTCAAAGATTTAGATGTAAATCTACCTTCTGTTTCAGGAGCTTCTAATATTGCTGCTACTGGATTATCAGTAGATCAAATACCAGATATTGTAAATAAAGGCGGGTTTACAAATCTTGCAGAAACTGTTAAAAAATCAGAGACACTTCCAGATAATATTAAACCATCTACACCTGTAGAAGAAATAGGTGTGCCGAAGAACAGACCAGTTACAACACTTGTTTATACTACTGCACATACTGCAGAAGAAATAGAATTAGAACTTGGTTCAACTAGAAGAGAAATCGGTCTTATTATTGTAAGATGGACTGGAACTACTTCTGATAGAAGAATAGAAAGTGCTAAAACATACAATGAAAAGGTAATTGAAAAAAAGGGTAAATCAGCAAATATTCATTATCTTATTCTAAGAGATGGAACTGTTCAAAGAATATTAAACACTGAAATAGCGCCTGAAGTAGCTGCAAATACTGTAAGCGCAACTGGATCACAAGCAACAAGTGCTACAGCACAATTTACACAAGGACTTAATAACATATATAAAGGATCTATTGTCATTTGTTTTGATGCCGGTTATACATGCACTGAAGCAGAAAAAAACGATAAGTTTTTGAGTTCTCAAAGTATTACTTCCGAGCAAATGGAATCTTATAGAATGATTGCCGAAGCTGCTGTAAGAGCTTATCCTGGCGTTGGACATATTGCTATGGAATTGTTAACAGAAACAATTGCAAAGGATCTTGGCTTTTCAATTGGTACTTCATCATCGACTCGTTTAGGTCCAGGATTCAATGCAGATAAGTTTAGAGAAAATTTAATGGTTGGTGCTGATACAAATGAATATGTACAAGAGAGAAAATAAATGGCAGATCTAGATAATTTAGATGATGTTCCTGTAAGTAAAAGTCCTACAGACGGGTTTGTAGACTTTCAAGGCGAATTTCCTTTACGACAATATGCAGGAAAACAGTCTACAAATCTTGAAGCACGCGGTATTGAAGAAAACAAAATACCATATGGCGGTGGTGACAAAGGTATTGACCTAGAATTACTTGATCAAATTTCTGCTGAATATCCTTTCAATCAAGTACGAAGAACAGTAGGTGGCCATGTTACTGAATTTGACGATACACCTGGTCGTGAAAAGATTCTTATTAAACATAAAAGTGGTACTGGTTTAGAATTCCAACCTGACGGTACAATTCTCTTATACAGTTCCAAAAACACCGTACGTGTAACTGCAGGTGATGAAAAGATAATCATAGAAGGTGATGGTGATATTGCATATCATGGCAATCTTAAACTACGTGTTGATGGTAATTTTGATTTAGATGTAGGTGGTGATTTTAACGTTACAGTGGCTGGTGATAAATTAGAAGATGTGAAAGGTGGTATTCGACAAGATGTAAACGGTAATGTACAATCTTTAATCAACGGTAATGTCAGCACGCAAATTACACAGAACGAAACAAGACTGGTACATGGAAATCAAGAGTATTATGTCAAAGGTAATAAATCAAATCTTGTACAAGGTGTATTAGAGAATCTATCAAAAGATGTTATGCGTATAACATCTGAATCTCAAGCAGTTATGTCTTCTCCAGATATTAATATCGGTGCTAATGACTTATCTGTATTTGGTGCAGTTGGTACGATAGGTGGTGATCAAATAGTTTATTATGGAACGACAGCGCATATTGATAGAGTAAATTCTACATCGATGCACGCATCAAACAGTGTGCATGCAAGTGTAGGAATGGAAGCACCAACCTTTAACGGTAACTTAGCAGGAAATGCAAATACAGCAGGTACTGCAGGTACTGCAGCGCTCGGTGCATCTGCAGGTAGTGCACAATCTTCTGTTACTCTTACACCAGCAACTAATGTAAACACAACAGAATTTACAACTTCACTTGCTACAGATTATCTTGCAAACCATGAACATGCTGTACGTGAAGTGTTGATCGATCCAGGTGCTTTACTTTATAATCAAATCAATCGTGATGCAGATTATGGTGGTGTTTCAGATAGAACACTAACAACTGCAGAAGTTAGATCAAAATTAAGAGATCCGCTGAATCAGCAAAACGAAACATTTATCGGAGCTATACTATCCGAAGGTCTTATGCATCATTCATTCTCAAATGCTGCACCAAATGATGTAGATCGTATTGAAGGAAGAGAAGCTACCGTACGTAGAGCACAATCTAAAAAAATTCTTGGCAAAAATCCAGGTGGTGAAACGAAAAGATTTAAAGGATCTGTACGCAATGGACAACGTCTAGTTGCAATTAATTCTAAATATAAACCTGACGGTAAAATTATTACATCACGTACTGAACTAGCACAAGGAATTGTTGTAGGTAGATTTTTAGGTGGATCTGGTGATGCGGTAACATTTGATCATATAATCGATAATACACAGAGAGTAAGAATTGCTAGAAATTTATTATTGAATGCAAATGCAAATAGAGCTATAATGGTTGATAACGACGTATACAGTGAACATCGTCTTATAGTTGCAGAAGGAATATACCGTAAGTACGTAAATGAAGGTATGACAACGCTTGGTGTTAATGATTTAAAATCAAGAGGTAGGTGTGTTGTTTACGAATTGCATGACAGAACAGGTAATATTGATCCAAAGAAAACATTTGATCTTGCATCTTGGTGGAAAGATTCACTACAATTTGAAAAGATGATACTAAGTTATGATACTTTTAATCCACAAGGTGGCACACTGACTGCACAGATTATTCTTATCATGCCTGAACTAGGATCAGATTATAAAGCTACATTTGATAATTCAATTGAGACAAGATTTAACAACTTTGTACAAAGTACAAATGAAATTATCGAATGCTTATAAAAGGATATAAATAGTAACACTATGGCAGTAAGTAAAGCATATTCTATTGAAGACGGTAATCTTGCCACTAAATCAATTGTTGTTGCAAGAGAGCAGACATATTCGGATATTGATTTAACATTTACACCGAAACCTTCTGGAGATCTTTTTAAGAAGCTTGAATCAGCAGACGTAAAGCAATCTGTAAAAAATCTTTTACTTACAAATAATACTGAAAAGCCATTTAATATGAGATTTGGTGGTAACTTAAATGCTTTTCTCTTTGAATTAGATACTGAAACAGACTTTGACATATTAGCAGAAAAAATAATCGAATGTGTAGATCTATATGAGCCTCGAGCTCAAGTACTACGAGTTGATGGTAATGTATATCCATCACGAAACGAAGTGGTAGTTACAGTAGAATTTCAAGTATTAAGTACATCTGAGTTGGTTGTACTTGATCTAACTTTGACAAGGTTAAGATAAATGGCAACAAGTACAGTAAAATCCTCAGATCTAGATTTTAATAATATTAAGCAAAGTCTAAAAAGCCATCTAAAAAGTAAATCAGAATTTTCGAGTTATGACTTCGAAGCTTCAGGTCTTTCGAATGTACTTGATGTTCTTGCATACAATACACACTTAAATGGATTAACTGCAAACTTTGCACTCAATGAATCTTTTCTTACTACAGCGCAATTAAGAAGTTCTGTTATATCACATGCACAGATGTTAGGTTATGAGACAAGATCTCGTACTGCCGCAAATGCTTTAATTAATATTTCTGTTAACTTATCAAGTGTAACAGGTCGACCAGCAAAATTAACTATTGATAAAGGAAAACAGTTCTCAAGTTCTATTGATGGTGTAACATATACATTTAGAACAAGAGAAGCTATTAATGCAAGTGACGATGGTACAGGATTATATGTATTTAAGAATGCAGCAGGTAGTGACAAGATTTCTATAACTGAAGGAATTGAAAAAACTAAAACATTTATCGTCGGTGAAAAAACAGAAAGACAAATCTATATTATACCTGATGAAACAATCGACACGCTTACAGCAGATGTCAAAGTATTTGAGTCAACAAGTTCGTCAAACTTTACAACATTCACTCCTCTTCGTGAAGCCATTACAGTTGATGCAGATACTACACACTTCTCTTTACATGAATCTCCGAACGGATTTTATGAATTAAACTTTGGAGACGGTATCTCATTCGGCAAATCACCAGAACCCGGCGAAAAAGTTGAAGTTAAGTATCTTTCATGTAAAGGACCTCTTGCAAATAATGGCACTATCTTTACACCTACGAGTGGCATTGTAGTAGGTGGCATAGAATATTCTTTAAGTATTGTAACAGATACTGAATCAAGCGGCGGCGCTGAAAAACAATCTATAGAATCTATACGACAACTTGCACCAATTGCATATGCCGGTCAACAGAGACTCGTTACTTCTCTTGACTATAAAGCTATGATTGAATCAAACTTTCCACAAGTTTCTTCAGTGTCTGTATGGAGCGGTGATGAGAACATTCCTATTGATTATGGCAAAGTTTACATATCAATTAACTTTACTCAAGGTACTTCGAGCTCTGTACAACAAGCGGTAAAAGATGCCATTGTAACTAACTATACTACAAATCTTGCAGTTATGTCAATAAAACCTGAATTTGTAGATCCTATCTTTGTTTTCTTAGAGATCAATGATAACTTCCAATTTGATCCTGGTCTTACAGGTACAACTCTTGGAGCAATGGAAGATCAAATTATGAGCTTTATAAAAACTTACTTTAATAGTTTTCTCAGAGACTTTGGTCAGGTATTTCGAAAGTCTAATCTTCAGACAGAGATTGACGCGTTAGATAAAGCTATTCTATCTAATAATATTGATCTTAAAGTACAAATGAGACAAGATATAACAGTAAATGCTTCAAATAATTTTACATTAAACTTTCCAGTACCTATTGCAACACCTGATGATGTCTTTCATAGAGTTCAATCAGATACTATTGAATTTAACGGCATACCTTCGCAAGTTAAAAATAAATTATCATCAACTACTTTACAAATTTTTGACTTAGAGGGAAATGTGTTACTTGACAATGTAGGATCTTATGACCCCGCAAAAGGCGCAGTAACATTTATTGGGTTCAATCCAAGTCAAATTATTAGCGGTAAAACATTTATGAAAGTAAATATTGAACCACAAGATACAGGAAAAATTGAACCGTTAAGAAATTATATACTTGCACTTGATGATGATAGATCTTCAGCAACTGCAAAACTCGACAGACAGACTCCAAATTTACAAGTTAGTATCTAATGGCAACGTTTGAAACAACAAAAGATTATTTTAGATTTGACCCAAACCTTAGAAGAAGTTTGGTTCAAGAAGTATTACCTGAATATTTTCAGCAGTCATATCCTAGTTTAGTACAATTTCTTGAAGGATATTACGAATTCTTAGATTCAGATGATAACTTCGGTGGTGCTGTTGCTGAGTTAAATACAATAAGAGACTTACAAGATGCTACGTTAAAAAGACTTGACTTTGTATTTGATGAACTTGCGTTAGGTATATCACACACTCAGTTTTTATTTCCGAGAGAAGCACTAAGAAACTTTGGTAACTTCTTTCGAGTAAAAGGTACACTTTATTCTGCAGATGGTTTCTTCAGAGCTTTCTTTCAAGAAGACGTTGAAGTAACATTTCCAAAAGAATCTATATTAAAAGTAGGTGTTGATCCTATTGGACCCGAACAGGCTTTTGTTCTTACAGATGGTAGACTATTTCAAATACTATCAATTCTAATTAAGTCACCTGTATCTCTTAATACTTGGGAACAGCTTTATCGTAGATTTGTACACCCTACAGGATTTTTCTTAGGAGCACAAACAGTACTTGAAGGTGAAGGCAAAGTTGATATTTTAACTGCGTCATCAGATCCAGATCCAGATCCAACACTTAAAGTTGTTGCTAACGCAGCATTTAACTTTAGACCTGAAGCAGATACAACAATACTAATTCCTGATGATGGTGGAGATTCTGATGGATGTCCACAGCGTATGAATCCACTACGTACTCCGTTGTTTTACGATTCAGCCGGCGGTACATTAACTATGGCATACTTTGAAACATGGTACAGTAATCTAGATGAATGGGGCGGTTTCCCACTTGCTGGATTAACATTTGACGATTCTGCAGATTCTGCAGGTGCATCTGCAATGAGCTTTGATAATACGTACGAAACAATGGATCTAAGACAATATGAAGTTGTATGTGTACCTTACGTTGATGATGGTCATATTGCAGATCAAAGTCAACTAACAATTGGTAGCTATGTTGTCGAAGGACTATAAAACTATTATAAATAACATTAATTCAAAATGTAGGACTTAATATGGGTAAGCAAATTATTAATGTCGGAACTACCGGTAATGATGGAACCGGTGATGATCTACGCACGGCCGGCAATAAAATAAATGATAATTTTACAGAACTGTATGGTGACGTAAGAAGTCTGCAGATTACTACCGGTGCTACTGGTACTAATTTAGGAGTTACGTTTGACAGTAATCAAATTATATTTGAAGGTACTGCTGATTCATTTGAAACAACATTCGGCGTTATTAATCCTACAAAAGATAACACTATTAACTTACCTGATTCAAGTGGTACTCTTGTTCTAGATACAAATATTCAAACTGTGGTAAATGCCGCCACGGTTAGTATTATTAATTCTACGGTTGATTCGGCATATGTTTCATTAAAAGCAGGTATTGCACAAGATTCTGCAGTAACTTTGATTCTTATACAAGAAAATTCTATTGATTCTAATAAAGCAATTCAATTAATTGATAGCGCATACGTTCAATTAAGACAGAATGCAGGTACTGACTCGGCTCTTTATACCAAATTAACAACTATTGCAGGTAATGTAGTACCATCTCTTGACAGCACTTTTGATTTAGGTGATTCTGCTCGTAAATGGAAAGATCTATATTTAAGCGGTTCAACTATTCACTTAGGTGATACAACAATTAAGAATGATGGTACAAATATTACATTTGGTCGACCTATTCAAGCAAATGTTCAAGTTGTAAACTCCATGGATCTCAATGGAAATTCTATTGTAGATTCAAATGGTGTGAATATTAGATCTCCGAAAGTAAATTTCAAAACAATTGATGGTGTCGATTTTATTCATTTCAGTCAAACAGCACCTCAAATAAGAATTGGCGATTCAGATACTCCTGCAGGTTATTTACAATTAGGTCATAATACATCGAATAGTGGTTCTGTTGGAAAAGGAACCGTGCATTATAATGACAGCAGCAATACATTTAATTTTAAAGATAGTGAAGGTTGGTTTTCACTACCAAGAACAGCATTTGATTCAGCAGCCGTAAATGATACAGTCGACTCAGCTTATGTAAAGGCAAGAGCAGTAGAAATAGATTTACGTAATTACTCAGTTTCAAATGTGCCAAGCAACGTACCACACGGTAATCTTATTTTTGTCACCGATGGCGATGCAGGAGCAGCATGTCTTGCAGTCTATGACAGTACCGCAGGATTTTACAGACGCATCGATTTAGGTGCGGCAATTAGTACTTAATAGGATATAGAAAATGCCAGCGATTGTAACAGATGCACTAAGAAGACAAATTGCACAGGACTTCTTCGATCAATTTACCGGTGATACACGTAAGTATTACATTGGTATCGGTCGATCAGAGCAGTGGGATTCTTCAGATACAGTACCAACACCAACAAATACTCCTACTACTACTGAAGCATTTCGAAACGGCTTACAGTCTGTAAAGAAAGTAGAAGCATCATCACTTGTTGTTCCTCGGAATACATGGTCATCTGGTAGAATTTATTCTCAATATGATGATCAACAAGGTGGTTATCCTACACTACCTTATTATGTAATGAATGAATCGCGTGCAGTTTATGTTTGCTTAGAAACAGGTCGTGATGCTACTGGTGCTGCAGTTGCGTCTACTGTACAACCTACGCACGCTAACCTCGATTCTCGCAGAGAAGCTGACGGATACGTTTGGAAGTTTCTATTTACAATTAGTGCTGAAAGAGCAAATAATTTTCTATCTGCAAACTTTATGCCTGCACTTTTACAAGGTGCAACTGATTCTAATTCAACGGGTATTCAGTTAAAACAGAAAGCAGTACAAGATGCAGCAACGCCTGGTGAGGTATTAAGTATTATTGTAACAGATGGTGGTGCAGGTTATACGAGTGTTCCAACTGCTACATTAACAGATCCAAGTGGAAATGGTGCAAGTTTCAATATAACTATTGATTCCGCAACAGGACAGGTTGTTCGTATTCGTATGGATGATAGCACAAACGGTGATATTAAAGGACATGGTTCTGGATACACAAACCCATCAATTACATTTAACGGTGGCGGTGCTACATTAAATGCGCAAGCTCGAGCAGTACTTGGACCTGATTCTGGTATTGGTCGCGATCCACGAGAAGATTTAAAATCAGCATCGGTTATGTTCCACGCAGAATTAAAGGGGACTGACAGTGATTTTATTGTGAATCAAGACTTTAGACAAGTCGGATTAATTCGTGATATTAAGAAAAGTGATAACACAATCTTTAATGAAACAACTGGTAATGCATTGAAATCTATGAAGCTCAGTGCGATTATTACTAACTTTACCGCTGATAAGATTATTAGAGGTGCAACAACTCTAGCAGAAGCATTTATTGATGAAGTTGATTCCGATATTCTTTTCTATCACCAAACAGATCAAACTGGTTTTGTAGCTTTCCAGAATGGAGAGTTAATTGAAGAAACAAATGGTGCTGGCGAAGGTACAATTGATTCAGCAGCACGACTACCTGAAGTTTTACCTTCAACCGGTGAAGTATTGTTTATAGATAATAGATCTCCTGTTGATCGAAGCACAGCACAA
>MDSZ01227148.1_pt1 | contig 24342 bp, 27 predicted proteins | sample 811201 | NCBI WGS metagenome assembly MDSZ01 (sample SAMN05326647, study PRJNA326480) | marine metagenome | isolation source: seawater | place: Indian Ocean: North | collected 2010
AAGATTATGTCTATATATTCGAAACTATAATTCATTGTAATTTTTATATATTTATAATATTTACTATGTCGTTCTTTTTCAATGACCTAAATATTAATAATTAAGACAAATGAACTCACTTTTATTAGCAATAATTTTAATTCCAGCTGTCGAGATTTATTTATTTATAAAAATTGGCGCTTCTATTGGGGCATTGAACACTGTTTTACTTATATTTTTCACAGCAATTATAGGAATTTATTACGCAAGAGCTCAAGGATTAAATACATTAAATCATGGATTAAGAAAAATGCTAAGAAATGAAATGCCTGCATATGAATTAATTTCTGGAGCCCTAATTGCTATTGGGGCAATTTTTTTAATTATACCAGGTTTTGCAACAGACTTGATTGGTTTTTTAATAATTTTTCCCCTAACTAGAAAAATTATTTTTAAAAAATTTATAAATCAAAGTAAAAAAAAAAATTATAAAAACGACAATTTTATAGAGGGAGAATTTAAAGATTTAGATGAATAAAGAAAACAATCCTGATTTTAAAATTATTCTTGAATATATAAAAGATCTTTCGATCGAAACTCCAAGTGCAACAGCTTTATTATATGTGAGAGAAAATGTTGGTAACTATAATTTAGATATTGATATATCCTCAGTAGTTCTCAAAAATCAATCTTTGGAAATTACTACTAAACTAATATTACAAGATAAGAATAAAAGTAATAAATATAAATCTTTTTTTGAAATTAAGTATGCAACGGTAATTAAAATAGACTCATCCATAACCGACAAATCAGTTATAAGTAAAATTGTATTATGTGATTTGCAAAAATTAGTTTATCCAAAAATTCAAACAATTTTTTTAAACATCATTAAAGAGGCTGGTTATCCTGAAATTCGTTTCGAAAAGAAAGTTGATTTTGATAAAATGTACAGTGAAAAATTTAACTAAAATAATTCTTTTTAATTTCTCTTTTTAAAAATTCTTTATGTAAAACAATATCTTCCTCGGATGGCTTAATAACTTTATTACTATATTTTGGTTTATAATCTTTAGAAATTTCATCCTCAACATTTTTTTCAGAAGTCAAATTTAAGGATGGCTCTTTTTGGTCCAGTAAATTAATGTAAACTTTTGACAATAATTCACAATCAATAACTGCATTATGCTTTTCTCTTCTCGAGTTATCAATACTGTACCTTTTGCAAAGAGCATCTAAGCTAATTCCTGAGCCTGGAAATTTATCTCTAGCTATTTTAAGTGTGTCTATCACTTCCTCCTTAATTTTTTCTCTTCCGGCAATTTTTAATTCATTATTTAAATGGGATATATCAAACTCCGCATTGTGTATAACCAACCTTTTTCCTTTAATAAATTCAAGAAATTCATCTACTACTTCCACAAATTTTTTTTGTTTTGATAAAAATTGATCAGTATAACCGTGTACTTTAAAAGCATCCTCTGAAACTTTTCTTTCTGGGTTTAAATAACAATGAAATTTTTTTTTGGTTGGAATTAAATCATTAAGTTCTATACAACCAATCTCAACAATTCTATGACCCTCTGAAACCTTTAATCCTGTAGTTTCTGTATCTAAAATTATTTCAATCATTAATTTTTTTAATTATTTCTCTTATTTGTTTTATTACATTTTTTTTTCCAAATCTATTATCAATAGTAAAGTTGGATAATTTAATTTTTTTATTATTTTTTGCTTGTTGAGATTTCAAAAATTTAATTGTTTTTTTGCTTTTTGTTCCTCTTTTTTTAAGTCTTTGAGTAATTACTTTTTGGGGAGTTTTAACATATATCAGTATATCTTTTTTTTTAAAAAGCTTATTCTCAATAATCAGAGGTATATCAAGAACAACATATTTTTTTAACCTGTTTTTTTTTAAAAATTTATTCAAGTTTATTCTTACATAGGGATGAACTATTCTTGAAATAATTTTTATATTTTTTTTATTTAATATTTTTTTAAGATCAGATTTTAGTATTGGCGGTTTTTTTATATGATCTGGGAATTTTCTATTAATTTTTTTAAAACAATCCTTATTATTTTTATATATTTTGTCTACTTCCTTATCAGCATTGAATAAAGGAAATTTAAATTGCTTACTAACAAATGTTTTTCCAGACCCTATCTCGCCAACTAAAGCTATTCTAATCATCTTGAATAAAATCTATCAACTTTTTATCAATTAAAGGTTCAATATTGTGCCAAGATTTGAACGCTTGTGCCGCTTGATGGATGAACATCATAAGACCGTTTTGAATATAACATCCATGTTTTTTTGCAGTTTTAAGAAAATTCGTTTCTTTTGGATTATAAATTACATCATAAAAAATCGTGTTAGGTTTAATAATATTATAATCTAAAAATATATTGTCATTAGAGTTTAATCCTAAACTTGTAGAATTTATTACAACATCTGCCTGTATAGTTTCTCCCCATTCTAAAATATTTAAAAAATTAAATCTTTCTTTTAAACTAATTGCTTTAGACTTTGTCCTATTGCTTATAGTAATATTTTCTACACCAAGTCTCCTTAAACCTATTATAATTGAGGGAGTTACGCCACCTGATCCTAATATTAATGCTTTTTCAATTTTAGAATTCAATCCATTCATTTTGAGAGAAAGGTAAAACCCCAAAATATCAGTATTGTGTCCTATTACTTTATTTTCTTTAAGGTAGATAGTATTAACAGATTTTGCTTCTTCGGCTTCTGAAGATAGTTTATCAATAAAAGGTATTATTTTTTCCTTAAAAGGAACGGTTATGTTTATTCCATCTATATTTTTGTCTCTAATTTTATTTATAATTTCTTCTAATTGATTTTCTGAAAGTTTTTCTTTGTTATAGTTAGCTTTAATACCATTTGCCTTGAACCAATAATTATGTATTTTTGGTGAAATAGAGTGTTCTATTGGGTTTCCTATAACTAAATAATTTTTCATAATAAATTGTTTAAATATTCTTTAATTTTTTTAATTGGTAATCCCATAATTGTGGCCTCATCCCCTTCGATTTTTGAAAACAAATTTCTTCCCTCACCTTCTATTTGATAAACATTATATGAGTATAAATCATTATCCGATATTTTTGATAAATATTCTTCTAATTCAATTAAATTGAAATTTTTCATTGTTAGGTTTGCTCTATCTATATAATTCCAAATCATAGATCCGTTCATCGCAATAGTAACAGAACTTAACAAGCTGTGTTTCTTTCCATTTAGCTTTTTTAAAATATCTAGAGCTTCTGCTCTGTTCTTTGGTTTAGAAATGATTTTGTTATCTAAATTGATTACACTGTCTGCCCCTAATACTATAATATTTTGATTTGATGAACTAACCTTCAATGCTTTTAATTCGGCAAGGTTTTTACAAATTAGTTCCGGGGATGCTCCATCTTTCTCTAAGCTTTTTTTTATTGGTTCCTCGTCTAAATTTGAAGCTACAACTTTACATTTAATGTTATTCCTTTCTAAAATTTTTTTTCTGACCTCACTTTTAGAGGCTAAAATTATTTCACTTTTTGTTTGAGTATATTTCATGGATTTTTATTACTGATGCTGCTGTTTCTTCTACAGACTTTCTTGTTACGTCTATGATCGGCCACTGATATTTTTTAAAAGTTTTCTTCGAATCATCTAGCTCACTTTGGATCTGATCTATTTTTATATAATTGGTACTTTCATTTTCCTTAAGGGTTGTGAGTCTATTCTTTCTAACATCATGTAATCTATTTGCTTCAGCAACTAAGCCGATTATACAAGAAACTTTTGGGTTATTTTTTAACTTTTGTGGCACAGAATTCTCATTAATTAATGGAATGTTGGATGTTTTAAACCCCCTGTTTGCTAAATAAATTGATGTGGGTGTTTTACTTGTTCTGCTGACACCTAACAAAATGATATCAGATTTTTCTACATCACTTATAGAATTACCATCATCATGGTTCATTGTGAATTGTATTGCTTCTATTCTTTTATAATACTCCTCGTTTAGAACATGTTGACCACTTGGAATGCTAGTCGCTTTTTGGTTTAATAGTTTAGAAAAATTTAATATTAAGTCTCCAAGAACTCCAAAACATGGAATATTTTTTTTATTTGCTTCTTGTGATAAAAATTTTGCAAGCTTATTATCTACTATAGTATATAAGATAATTGAGCCCTCTTTATTTTTTACCTCATCTAAAATTTTAAGTATTTGATTTTCTGTTCTTGTAAATGAAAAATTAAAGAGATTATGGTCAAATTTTTCAAACTGTGCTTTCAGTGCTAGAAAAATTCTATCAAGAGTTTCACCTGTTGAGTCAGAAATTAGGTAAATATTGTGTGTATTACTCATGTATAAAAACCATCTAATTAAGTAATTCCTATTTCTATTAACAAAAAGGAAAAATTATTATTTTCTATTGATAGTTATTAACACATTTAAACAAGTGAAAAAAATATATTAATACATGATAAAATTGTTTATTTTAAATAAAAATTAAGTAAATCAATAATTTTTGAGTATTATTATTGTAAGAAAAATTGTGGAAAATTATGTACAGAATTTAATTAAATTAATTCACAAGACAATAATATAAAACAATAAAAAGTATTATAATTTAATTATGGGTGTAGTTAAAGATTGTATTAAAGGAAAGAAAACTTCCTACATACCTATTTGGTTTATGAGACAAGCAGGTAGATATTTACCTGAATTTAGAAAGATAAGATCAAAAAATAAAAATTTTATAAATCTCTGCTTAAATCCTAATCTATCTAAAGAGATAACAATACAACCTTTAAGAAGATTTAATATTGATGCTGCAATAATTTTTTCAGATATCCTTTTAATACCTTTTGCTCTTAACCAAAAAGTAGAATTCAAAAAAAATTTTGGTCCTAGACTAGGAGAGCTGAATTTAGATGAAGTATTAGATATTTCAGATGAAATTATATTAAAGAAGTTAACACCTATATATGAATTAATAAAAATAACTTCAAAAGATGAAAATTTAGATAATAAAGATCTTATAGGTTTTATAGGTGCTACATGGACATTATTGATTTATATGTTGAATAAACAATCACCAAAAAAAAATTCTATTGGTAACATTTACAAATATCCTAACCAAAGAGAATTAATTCAAAAGATTGTAAAAACACAAAAACTTCACATAAAGAAACAAGTTGAAAATGGAGTGTCAATAATACAAATTTTTGATAGTTGGGCAGGGCTTTTAGATAAAGAAAAGCTAAATGAGTATGTCTACCAACCAACATATGAATTAGTAGAGTATACAAAAAGCTTGGGTGTAGAAATAATATGTTTTCCTAGAGGTATCGAGTCATATGAAGAATACTGTGACATAGTTAAACCAAATGCAATTAATATTGATTATAATGTTGATCCTAATAAAATTGCGAAGAATATAAAGATTCCTGTGCAAGGAGGAATGGATCCAAATTGTTTGTTGTTAGAAAAAAATGAAATGTTAAAAAATGCAAAAAAATATTTAGATATATTTAAAGATCGTAATTATATCTTCAATTTAGGTCATGGCATGATGCCAGATACAAACCCAGAGAATGTTAAAATATTAGTTGATTTCGTAAAAGAGTATAAATGAAAGAAAATCACCCAAAAACAAATTTTGGAAAAACTGGAGTTTTGCTTATAAATCTTGGAACGCCAGACTCGACCAGTTGGTGGGATATTAGAAGGTACCTGAAGGAATTTTTGTCTGATAAAAGAGTAATAGAAGTAAACCCTTTCATTTGGCAAATTATATTAAATTTATTCATTCTAACATTCAGACCCTCAAGAACAGCAAAAGCTTATAAAGAAATATGGATGAAAGATGTGAACAAATCTCCACTTAGATTTTTCACGGAAATGCAAACAAAAAAATTAAGCGAAAGAATAAAAAAAGAAAATTTATTAGTCGATTTTGCTATGAGATACGGAAGCCCTAGCATTAAAAGCAAAATTGAAAAAATGCAAAAGGAAGGATGTGAAAAAATAATTATCTTTCCTTTATACCCCCAATATGCCTCACCAACTACTGCCACAGTCTGTGACGAAGTTTATAGAGTATTGATGAAAATGAGGTGGCAACCAGCAATTCAAATTGTACCACACTACGAATCTGAGCCACTTTATATAGATGCCATTGTTAATAGTATTAATAAGAAGTTAAGTGAAATTGATTGGAAACCAGATTTAATAGTTGCGTCCTACCACGGTATACCAAAGAAATATTTTCAAAAAGGCGATCCTTATCACTGTTACTGTCAAAAAACTTCAAGATTAATTTCAGAAAAATTTCAAAAAGTTAAAATAATCACAACTTTTCAATCACGATTTGGACCTCAAGAATGGCTTAAACCTTACACGGACAAAACTCTTGAAATACTCCCACAAGAAGGAAATAAAAAAGTATTAGTAATAGCCCCAGGCTTTGCCGCAGACTGTGTTGAAACACTCGAGGAAATATCAATTCAAGGAAAAGAGAGTTTTATAAAATTTGGTGGAGAAAAATTTGAATTTATACCATGTCTAAATGATAATGATGATCACATTAAATTATTAGAACACTTAATTAAAAAAAAGTTAGACTGATGAATTTATATTTAATAATAAAGTCTCTTCATTTAATTGCAGCCATTTCATGGTTAGCTGGCCTCTTATACTTGCCAAGAATTTTTGTTTACCATGTAGAAAATTATGAAAAAAAAGAAACAACCGAAATTTTTGAAACAATGGAAAAGCGTCTTTATAATTACATAATGAAACCTGCAATGTTGTTTTCGTGGATTTTTGGAGTCACTTTAATTTATTTGAATGGATTTGATGTTTTGTACAGTTTATGGATCCAAATAAAATTAGCTTTAGTTATTATTTTATCAGTTTACAATGATTATTTAGGAAGGTGTCTAAAAGGTCTGAAAAACAGAACAAATACCAAAACCGCTAAATTCTATCGATATATTAACGAGATACCAACTTTATTACTTATATTGATTATATTTGTTGTAATTATTAAACCTTTATAGACTTGTAATTTGAGAATATAATATTATATTAGCTTTATCTAAATAAAATCCCCATGAACATTCAAGAATTAAAAGGAAAAACTTCAGAACAGCTCATTGATGAGGCCGAAAAACTTGGCATAGAAAATGCTAGCACATTAAGACGACAAGAAATTCTGTTTGCTATTTTAAAAAAACATGCAGAAAAAGGCGAAGAAATCACAGGAGGAGGAGTGCTCCAATTACTTCAAGATGGATTTGGTTTTTTAAGAGCTATGGAGTCAAACTATCTACCAGGACCAGATGATATTTATGTTAGCCCAAGTCAGATAAGAAGGTTCGGATTAAGAACTGGTGACACCGTGGAAGGGCCCGTAAGAGCACCTAAAGATGGAGAAAGATACTTTGCATTGCTTCAGGTAAGTAAAATAAATTTTGAAGAACCTGAAAAAGTAAGACATAAAATTGCATTTGATAATTTAACACCTTTATACCCTAATAGTCAGTTAGTAATGGAATCAGAAAAAAATAAAGTAGAAAAAAACCCCGATCTCACCCCAAGATTAATTGATCTAGTCAGTCCAATTGGAAAAGGTCAAAGATCTTTAATTATTTCACCACCTAAAGCAGGAAAAACAATGATTTTGCAAAGCATAGCTAATGCAATTACTGCAAATCATCCAGAATGTTACCTAATGGTTCTTCTAATTGATGAAAGACCTGAGGAGGTAACTGATATGCAAAGAACAGTAAAGGGTGAAGTAATTAGTTCAACTTTTGATGAACCGGCACAAAGACACGTAGCAGTTGCTGAGATGGTTATTGAGAAAGCAAAAAGACTTACAGAACATAAAAAAGATGTAGTTATATTGCTAGACTCTATAACAAGATTGGGTCGAGCTTATAACGCAGTTGTTCCAAGTTCCGGAAAAGTATTAACTGGAGGTGTGGACGCCAATGCACTCCAGAGACCCAAAAGATTTTTTGGTGCTGCAAGAAATATAGAAGAAGGGGGATCTTTAACCATTATTGCAACAGCTTTAATAGACACGGGAAGTAGAATGGACGAGGTAATTTTTGAGGAATTTAAAGGAACTGGAAACAGTGAAACTATACTAGATAGAAAAATATCAGAGAAAAGAATCTTTCCAGCTATCGATATTACTAAATCAGGAACTAGACGGGAAGAATTATTATTTGATAAGAGTGATCTTCAAAAAATGAATGTATTAAGACGTATTATAGCTCCAATGGGATCAATGGATGCGATTGAGTTTATAAACTCTAAATTAAAAAATACAAAAAGCAATGCAGATTTTTTTAATTCTATGAATAAGCCATCATAGAGTTATATTAAATATCCTAATTCCTTCATTTCATTATAGAATCTACTTTCTATTTCATCTTTTAGCTTAAAATCTAAATTTTTTTTCCAATCATTATTTGGTCCTTTATCAAAAAATTTAATTTTTTTATTGTTTTTGTCTAGCATATTTTCCTTAAATTTCCCCTCCTCTTCTTGCTGTTGTAGAAATTTAAAATTATTTGTTTCAATTGAAATTTTAATTTTATTTTTATCAAATTTTAATTTTAAAATATTTTCTAAATAATTCACTATTTTTCCAAATTCATCATAAGGTTTGTTTAAAAGGTTTTCATATTTTATTAAAAGATAATTTTTATTAACCTGTTTCCAAGAATTAAAGTTAAAATTCCAAGCGCCCAAAAGTGTTGGAAACTTTCTATCCGAAACATTTTGAACATTTTTATCAAATCCTGTCCAAGCATCATTATGGAACATTAAATTTTTTGCTTCTTCAAAATTTTTTAAAGAATAATGTTTCATTACAGAGGTCACAATATTTCTTGGATCTCTAACCACATAGATCACACCAAGCGTATTATTTTCATCTGTAAAATTGTTTTTATCCATGGAAATCATAGCATGATGAGTTTTAAAAAATCTAACTTTTTTGTCTGAATTAATAATATTTTGTGATTTTATCCAGTTTTGTTTAATTTCATTTATATTTGTATAGTCTTTAATTAAATTCTTAAATTGACTACGCACTGGGTATTGACCAATCATATTCAAATTATTCAAATCTGCCCTTCCATCTTTGCTAAACAATAAAGATACTAAAAACGATCTTACCCAAGTATTTCCACTTTTTGGATATGAGGCTAGCCAAATAATCATAAAAAATTATATACTAAATTATAAATTAAATAACTAGTTATGACTATATATGCTTTATCATCCGGACCTGGTATTTCAGGTATTGCTGTAATCAGGGTTTCCGGTACAAAAGTTAGAACAATATTAAATTCTATTACAAAAGGTAAATTACCTAAAGAAAGAGTCGCAACATTAAAAAAAATTCTAGATCCGGAAACTAAGGAATTAATTGATGAGGGCATTGTCATTTGGTTTAAGAAACCAAATAGTTACACTGGAGAAGACATGATAGAAATTCACACACATGGCAGTAAAGCTGTAGTTAATAAACTTCAAAGTATTTTAGAAAAATTTGATGAATGCAGAATTGCCGAACCTGGCGAGTTTACCAAATTAGCTTTTCAAAATAATAAAATAAATTTGCTAAAAGCAGAAAGTATTGGAGATTTAATAGCTGCTGAAACTGAATTACAACGACAACAAGCTTTGAAGATAATGTCAGGCTCAAGTTCTAAAAAATTTAATACATGGAGAGATGAATTAATCAAGATTTTAGGAGAAATAGAAGCCAAAATAGATTTTCCAGATGAGGACTTGCCAACTAATATTTCAGATACGCTAAAATTTAATACTATAAAAATTAAGGAAGAAATCGAGAAAACTTTGAATGATGACAAAACTGGTGAAATAATTAGAGAAGGCTTTAAAGTAGCAATTATTGGACCCCCAAATGTAGGAAAATCAAGTTTATTAAATTACCTTTCAAAAAGAGAGGCTGCAATAGTTTCTGAAAAGGCTGGGACTACAAGGGATGTAATCGAAGTATACCTAGATATAGGTGGTATACCAATTATTATTTCAGATACAGCCGGCATCAGAGATTCACAAGATGAAATTGAATCTAGAGGGGTGAAACTAGCTATTAGAAGAGCAGAGGACGCTGACTTGAATATTGTGTTATTAGACCCAAAAAACCATGATTTTAAAGGGTTTTTTAATGCTAACATTGCTGACAAGTCTATAGTAGTCATTAACAAATCAGATTTAGGTATTGATAATATACAAAAATTCAAAACCAACATATTTCCAATTTTCATCTCAATAAAACAAAATAAAAATCTCGATAGTCTAATTCATGAAATCAAGTCAAAACTAAAAAAACAATTTTTAAAGAATGATAATATTTTAATTACAAGATCAAGACACAGACATCATTTAAAAGAATGCCTTAAAAACCTAAATAGTTTTTTGGAGAAAAAAGATAATGATGATTATGATAAAGCTGCAGAAGATTTAAGATTATCAATCAGACATATTGGAAAAATAGTAGGTAGAGTTGACGTTGAGGAAATTCTAGGATCAATTTTTGAGAATTTTTGTATTGGTAAATAATAAATATCCTTGCTTGTAAAAATTTTTTTCAAGAATAAATTAAACATATGAAAAACGAGTTTAAATTTGATGTAGTAGTTATAGGTGGTGGTCACGCAGGCTGTGAAGCTGCTGCTGCATCAGCAAGACTAGGAGTAGATACTGCTCTCTTTACACACAAATTTGAAACAATAGGTGAAATGTCCTGTAATCCTGCAATTGGAGGATTAGGAAAAGGACATCTAGTAAGAGAGATAGATGCATTAGATGGAGTTATGGGTGATGTTGCGGATAAATCGGGCATTCAATTTAGATTATTAAACAGAAGTAGAGGACCAGCTGTAAGGGGACCTAGAACACAGAGTGATAGATCACTATATAGAAAATTTATGCAAGAAAAACTCGTAAACTATTGTAATTTAACGATTTTTTCAGACCCTGTAAAAGAGTTTATATTTAAAGAAAACTCCATAAGTGGATTTATTACTGATCAAGGAAAGAAGATTACTTCTAGCAAGCTAATATTAACAACCGGAACTTTTTTAAATGGTGTTATTCATATTGGCGAAACGCAAACACCTGCCGGTAGATACAATGAGAAACCAACAACAGGTTTGAGTGAACAATTAAAGAAACACAATTTTAAAATTGGAAGGTTGAAAACAGGTACTCCACCTAGGTTAGATTCTAGAACTATAAACTATGAAAATTTAGAAGAACAACATGCTGATACAGATCCTTATTTTTTTTCTTTCTTAACTAAAACTAATTTGAATAAACAGATCTCTTGTCGCATGACATATACAAATGAAGCAGTGCACAAATTGATTTCAAAAAATCTTAAAAGAAGTGCTATGTATTCTGGAAATATAAAAAGCGTTGGACCAAGGTATTGTCCCTCCATAGAAGATAAAATTGTAAAGTTTTCTGATAAGCAAAGGCATCAAATATTTTTGGAGCCTGAAGGGTTAGAAGATTATACGGTTTATCCTAACGGCATATCAACTTCTTTGCCTTATGAGGTACAACAAGAAATATGTAGTAAAATCAGTGGTTTAGAGAATGTAAAAATTATCAGAGCAGGTTATGCGATAGAATATGATTTTGTTGATCCTAGAGAGCTTTTTTTAACTCTTGAAACTAAGAAAATTAAAAACTTTTATATGGCTGGGCAAATTAACGGAACAACAGGATATGAGGAGGCGGCTGCCCAAGGTCTTATAGCTGGCGCTAATGCAGCTTTATCTGTAAAAGGCATGGACCCATTTATTTTACAGAGATCAGAAGCTTATATAGGTGTCATGATAGATGACTTAGTTACCAAAGGAGTCGCAGAGCCCTATCGTATGTTTACTTCTAGAGCCGAATATAGATTAAGCCTTAGAGCTGATAATGCTGACCTTAGGCTAACTAAAAAAGGTATAAAAATAGGACTTGTTGGAGAAAATAGGGCTCGTTATTTTAATGATAAATCTAAAAACCTTAATAAAATTGATAAATTGATGCATAGACTAAAAATAAGTCCCAATAAAGCGTCTAAATATGGAATTATTATTGCTAAAGACGGTGTTTTGCGAAATGCTAGTCAAATTCTAAGTCAAAAAGGCGTAAATATGATTAAAATAAAGGAAATTTGGCCTGAAATTCCCAATTTTTCAAAAGAAATTAATGAACAAATAGAAATAAATGCTCATTATAAAGGATATTTAAGTAAACAAAATGCTGATATATTAGCTTTTAAACGAGACGAGGACTTAATAATACCAGATAATATCAATTATAATAATTTATCGGGTTTATCAAATGAAGTTAAAGCTAAATTTAAGGAAATTAGGCCAAAAACACTGGGTCAAGCCTTAAGGATTGATGGAATTACGCCTGCAGCTGTATATATTTTGTTGTCACATGTCAAAAGAAAGTCTAATAAGCATATAGCTTGATTGATTCGAATATTTTAGATTATTCCTGTTTAGAACCTCTTAATGTTTCACGTGAAACATTCCCTGATTTAGAGGAGTTTAGAAAAATAATAATAGAAAAAAACAAAAATATTAATCTAATCAGCAAGAATACAGAGACAATTTCTAAAGTAAGACATATAATAGATAGTGCACAAATTATTGATTTAATTAGCTTAAATAGATCAATTTGCACAGATATAGGATCAGGATCAGGATTACCTGGAATTGTTTTGGCCATAATAATGAAACATAAAAAATCACAAATGAGGTTCAAGCTTTATGAAAAAAGTTTCCATAAAAGCAATTTTTTAAAAGATATATCAAACAAATTCGATCTAAATGTAGAAGTGATCCAAAAAGATATCTTTAACGAAAAAAATTTAAGTTCAGATATAATCGTTGCTAGGGCTTTCAAGCCTCTTCCAGTAATTTTAAGTCTCATACATAATAATTTTAAATTTTTTAAAGAAGTTATTTTGTTTCTAGGCAAAAATGGAAAAGAAATTTTAAGGGAAGTTTTTAGAGAATGGAAATTTGAATATGATCAAAAAAAAAGCATAACGAGTACAGAATCAACAATATTAAAAATTAAGAATTTAGAAAAAATATGAAAGAAAAAATAATATCGATAATTAATCAAAAGGGTGGAGTTGGCAAAACTACAACAGTAATTAATTTAGCAGCAGGATTAAGCTTGTCAGGAAAAAAAACTCTTGTTATTGATTTAGACCCTCAAGGAAATGCTACTACAGGATTAGGATTGTCTAATTTAGAAAATTCTGAAAATTCCATATACAGTGTTTTAAATGGAAGAAAAAAAATAGCCGATGTAATTGAAAGAACTAAATTTGAAAATTTAGATTTGATAACTTCCAACGTAGATTTATCAGGCCTGGAGGTAGAAACAGCGGGAGATAATAAAAGAGCATTTATTTTGAAAGAGCAATTAATGGCTTATTTAAATGATACTAGAGGAGATTACACTCATATATTGATTGATTGTCCACCATCATTAAGTCTTTTGACTATTATGGCATTAGTAAGCTCTAACTCTTTATTAGTGCCTCTTCAAACAGAATTCTTTGCGCTAGAGGGGGTTACACAATTGATGAAGACAATTGAAAGAATTAAAAATAATTTAAATCCTGATCTTTCCATAAGAGGAATTTTGCTAACAATGTATGATAAAAGAAATAAACTTTCTGGAGAAGTTGAAAGAGAAGCTCGAGATTATTTTAAAGAAAAGGTATATCAAACAGTTATACCGAGAAATGTAAGACTCTCAGAAGCACCATCTCATGGGATGCCAGTTTTATTTTATGATAAGACTTGCCCAGGTAGCAAATCTTACTCTAGTTTTACAGATGAATTTATTAATCAAGAAAAAATAATGGAGAGTGCTGCATGACAAATACGTTTAAATTAAAAAAAGGTTTAGGTAGAGGATTATCGTCATTAATTGGTGATACAAATTCTCCGGCTAAATCAAACAAAATTTCAATTAGTTCAATAGTAAGGAATAAATTTCAACCCAGAAAAAATTTTAATAAATTACAAATGGATGAATTGACTAACTCAATTAAAGAACGTGGTATTATCCAACCAATCGTAGTTAGAAGACAATCTGATAAATATGAAATAATAGCTGGGGAGAGAAGGTGGCAAGCTGCTCAAAATGCGGGATTACATGAGGTTCCTATTGTTGAAATTCAGGCAGATGATTTGAAATCTTTAGAGTTTGCTATTGTTGAAAATGTCCAAAGAGATGATCTTAATCCTATAGAGGAAGCAAATGGATACAAAAGATTAGTAGATGAATTTCATTATGATCAGGAAAAGGTGGCAAAATTTATAGGCAAAAGCAGAGCTCACATAGCCAATTGTTTGAGATTATTAACTTTACCAATAGAGGTCATTAAACTTATAGAAGAAGATAAAATATCTCAAGGTCATGCAAAAGTACTCGTTGGTTTAGAAAACTCTTATCAAATAGCCAAAAAAATTTACGAAAAAAAGTTGTCAGTGCGGCAAGCAGAAAGTTTAGTTAGACTTTATAAATCACCAAAAAAATTCAAAGTAATTACAAATGATAGTAACATCAAAGCCTTGGAAAAAAGTCTGCAAGAAAAAACTGGTTTAATATCAAGGATACATCATAAAAAAAATAAAAAAGGTACTTTATCATTTGAGTATAATAACACCGACCAACTTGACAGATTAGTCATGGTTATAAAGGCTAACTACTAGAAGCGTTTAATATAAGATCAAATATAGTATTGTTAGTTAGGTTTGAATTTTTTTTAAAATTAATTTCCAAGTTATTTACTTCATCTATTAATTCATAAATTTTTTTTGCAGACCACACTTCAACCTGTTTTTGAACAATTTTTTTATCCTTCCAAAAAATTGGTGGCTTGTAGCTATTTATAGTATCTTCAGAATTTCCTAATTGTGAATATAGCTTTTTAAGTTCAATTAATCTTTTTAACCTCGATAGGAAAGACCTAATAATAATTATCGCATCGTAATTATTAAAACTATTATTGTTTATAATTCTGCAAACAACTCTGTGATTTTTTGAAAGACAATTATCAATCAACTCAAAGTAATTCTCATCATCATAAATATTTATTAATTTAATTATTTCATTTCTTCCTATTTTTTTTTTGTTAAAACAAAAATTTAAAATTTTATTCATTTCATTTTGAAGATTTTTTCTGTCACCAAAACATCTTTCAATAACTAGGTTTATATTTTCACTTGATATAGAAATTTTATTTTTTCTAAAAAAATCGGTGGCTATTTTATAAAGTGAAGCATGGTTATCTTGATAAAAAGCTATACAAATTAATTTTTCTGATTTTTCAAAAAATTGTCTAATTTTAGATTTCTTTTCCAAAACACCTGAATTAAAAATAATTTTTTTATTATGTATTTCCGCTTCGGATAATTTAATTATAGCATCATACATTTTAGAAGTTACTCTTGACACTAATATAATTTTTTTACTATCAAAAAGTGATTCATTAAAACAAGTTTCGTAAAAATAATTTATATTTTCTAAAACTTGATTTTCATCATACCTTATTATTTCTCCATCAAAATTATTCAAAAAATAATTATTGATGACATCGTCTTTATGTCCATCGTTTTCTCCGTATAAAAGAATTAGATTTGAATTTGTTTTTTTTAGATCATTTAAATTAAATGATTTAATTATCATTTGTTATTTAAGAAAAAAATAATATCTTTAGATAAATTATCTGAAAGTTCCTCTTTTTGTTTTTTTTCAATCTCTTTTTCTGTTATTCTTTTGGTTTGAGCAGTTAGTGTTACAGATCTTTCAAATAATTTGGTAATACTTTCACCTCCAGGTAAAAGTAAATCAATATTTATTCTGGCTAAAAGTTGATAGTTTTTAGGATTACCACTATCATCCTTATTAATTATATTTTTTTGATAAGAAGAGTTAATTTTAATACTATATTCTTTAGTTTTATTTTCAGAAACTTGATATTTTTTCAAATTATTTGAAATATAATTATTAATTTTTCTATCGCCCTCAAAAGAAATATTCTTAATAAAAAAATCTCCACTATTTTCACTTAACATTGGTGAATAACCACATTGACTTAATGAAATAAAAATAAATAATATCGATAGAAGTTTAAGTTGTTTCATTTTTAAATTATAAAGTTAATCAATCTGTTACTTACATAGAATTGTTTTTTAATCTTTTTATTTTCAAAAATTTTATCAAAGCTCTTACTATCCAATATTTCTTTGGTTAAAGTATCTTCAGATATATTTTTTTTAGTTTCAAACATTCCTTTTTTTTTCCCGTTAAATTGTACAACAATTTTGATATTTTCTTCAAATAAATATTTTTCTTCTGTATTTGGCCAATTAAAATTTCTAATATTTAATTTTTCTAAGCACTCATAAGAAAGATGAGGAACAACAGGAGATATTGAGATCATAAACTTTGCAAATGCCTCTACTAAGTTCAGGTAATTTTGGTCTTTACTAATAATTTTAGAAAAAAAACTATAAGCTTCGTGAATATTAGCAATTATAACGTTATAGTTAAAATTATCTAAATTTTTCTCAAATTTAAATAAATATTGATTAATAAATTTAGAAATTTCCAATGATTCTTTTTCTTGTTTCTGATTATTAATAATTCTGATTTTTTCACTTAAATTAAATAATTTTTGTACAAATTTATATGAAGCAACCATTCCTTGATCTGACCATTGAACATCTTTTTCTGGTGGGCTATCTGATAAAATAAATAATCTTACTGCATCAGCACCAAATTGATTAATCATTTTTTCGGGATCAATTGTGTTTTTTTTTGATTTGGACATAGACTCTGATGGACCAACTTTTATTTTAGTCTTTTTATCAACCTTTAAATAAAACTCTTTCCCGTCGCTAGTTTCTACTTCATCTGGACTGTGCCAATTATTATTTTCATCTTTATAAGTTGGGTGACAAACCATGCCTTGTGTAAATAATCCTTTAAAAGGTTCATTAAATTTAAATTGATTATCTTTATACCCAATTGCTCTCATAAAAAATCTTGAATAGAGTAAGTGTAAGATAGCATGTTCTACACCACCTATATATTGATCGACCGGCATCCAATAGTTTATGTCGTCATAATTAAAACCATTTTTAGAATTATTTGGCGAACAAAACCTTAAAAAATACCAAGAAGAGTCAACAAAAGTGTCAAGTGTATCAGTTTCTCTTTTATAACTCTTGCCATCAATTTCTATATTAACCCAATCATTAACATGTGATAATGGATTTCCTTTTGAATTAAGATCTATTTTATCTGGTAACTTTACTGGTAAATATTCTCTTGGTAGCGGTTTATGATTTCCTTTTTCGTCGTAAATTATTGGTATAGGACAACCCCAGTATCTTTGTCTCGATATACCCCAATCTTTTAATCTAAAGTTAATTTGTTTTTTACCAATTTTTTTTTTTTCAAGAATTTTTATAGTCTCAATGATAGACTCATCGGGCGCCTTTAAATCATTTAAAAATTTTGAATTAATTATTAAACCAGGCCCTGTATAAGCTTCTTTATCGACAACAAAGTTATCATCTTCTCCATTTGGTTTAACAACTGTTGAGATCTCAAGATTGTATTTTTTTGCAAAATCAAAATCTCTTTGATCGTGAGCTGGACATCCAAACACGGCTCCAAAACCATATTCCATTAAAACAAAATTTGCGAAATATACTGGAACACTCTTAGATTTATCCAAAGGATTTAATGCTTTAAGATTTGTCTTAAATCCTAATTTGTCTGCGCTTGCAATTGACTCTTCTGTTGTGCCAGTCTTTGAGCAATCTTCCTTAAATTTAATGAAATTTTTATCTTTTTTATAATACTCTGACAGTGGGTGGTCTACAGATAGAGCTAAAAAAGAAAAACCAAATAAAGTATCAGGACGAGTAGTAAAGCATTTAATAGATTTTACATTTTCATTTCCTAAAATATCAAAATCTATCTCACATCCAAAAGATTTACCTATCCAATTTTTCTGCATTACCTTAACCTTATTTGGCCACTCAGACAAATTTTCTAGTTCGTCTAATAGATTTTCCGAGAATTTTGAAATTTTAAAAAACCATTGACTTAGTTGTTTTCTTTCAACCGAAGCACCTGAGCGCCAACCTTTTCCATCAATTACCTGTTCATTTGCCAAAACAGTCTGATCAACAGGATCCCAATTCACATAATTTTCTTTTTTATAAACTAGTCCTTTCTCGTATAAATCAATAAAAAAATTCTGTTGGTGCTTATAATATTCTTCTGAACATGTTGAAATTTCTCTATCCCAGTCAATTGATAATCCCAGCTGTTTTAACTGAGATTTCATGGTAGAAATATTGCTTTCAGTCCATTCTTTTGGATTTAATTCATTTTGTCTTGCTGCATTTTCTGCAGGCATACCGAACGAATCCCAACCCATTGGATGAAGTACATTGTATCCTTTTAATATTTTATATCGAGACAAGACGTCACCTATAGTATAATTTCTAACATGACCCATATGTATTTTGCCAGACGGATAAGGAAACATTTCTAGGCAATAAAATTTTTTTTTATTTTTATCTATCTTTGATTTAAATGTTTGGTTTTCTTCCCAGTATCTTTGCCACTTATTTTCGATTATCTTAAAATTATATCTTTCCACAGGATTATGTTTTAGAGTCTGTTTTTATTTTAATCTTTTAACTTGCCTCTGTAAGGTTTCTTATTTTTTTCCTTATAATCTTTTTCGTACAATGCAGCTTTTTTTAAAATATTTGTTTTCAGGGATGCTAATAATTCTCCTTCATCGTTAGTAATAACGCAATTAGCATTTGGTGTACTACACTTTTTCACAAATATACTTATTTCTAAGGAGTCTGATCTGATCTCGTTAGTTAAAAATCTTATAGATATTTTGACTGACTCATTCTCGTTATTATTTTCACTATACCAATCAGTCACTATTATTCCGCCGCTATAATTTGCAGTGGCCAATGGCATAAAGTCTAATAAATCTAGAGAAGCTCTCCATAAAGGATTTGAACTAGCAAACTCATACGTTGTTTTGCCTCCTCCAATTCCATCCATTACTCTAAAACCTCTACCTTCTTCAATATTTTTTTTGACTCTTTTTGATGGCTCTGGCGGAAATTCTCTTGCATCTACTGGTTTGTATTTAAACGGGCCACATGAATTAAGAAGTAATGCAGAAAAAAGGAATAATACAATTAAGTATAATTTATTGGATTTCGTAAATGTTTTTATATTAACCGTAACCATAGAAAAGCTTGAAAATTTAGTAATATTACTAATTCTTGTTTATAGCAATTTTTATTGAATTATATAGATAATTTATGATGTATTTTTACAACACTTTAGTTAAATAATGAGCTCTATATTACATTTCAGTGTAAATTTTAAGGAATAAACAATAAAAGTACCCTGTTTATTATTAATATTAATAACAATAAAGGAGAAAAACATGAAAACATGGAAAAAAGTTGGATTGACAGCTTTATCTGCTTCTCTAATTTCAGTATCTGCTAACGCAGGTGCATTAGACGTAAGTGGTGCTGCTTCAATTACTTTTCACTCAGACCAAGACAGTACTGGAAATCCTTACACTCACAACAAAGATATTACTTTTAGTGGTGGTGGAGATCTAGACAATGGTATGACTGTTTCTTATTCTTACACAATGACTGATGCTGCGGCTTCAGATTCAACTGTTGCAATCGGAATGGGAGATGGTGGAACTGTAACTTTCGGTAACGTAAGTGGTGGTGTTAGAGCATATGACGCTAAGATTCCTAATGCAAAAGAAGAAGCTTGGGATGATTTAGCTGGTGAAGCTAACATCGTTAGTGCTGCGGCTACTGCAAACTCATTTGTTTACGCTGGAACTTTCGGCGGAGTAGATGTAACAGCTGAATACAACAAGAACGGTTCAAGCAACTCAACTGACTCATCATTAGGTGCAAGTTACACTGTTGGTGATACAGGTTTAACTGTTGGTTACGCTCAAGGTGAAGACGGAGACACAGTTGACGAAGATGTTATGTATGCTACGTACGTAATTGGTGGTGCTACACTAGGTTATTCAAAATATGACAGAGATGTAACAGCAACAACTACTGGCGACAGAAAAGTTACTCAATACGGTGTATCTTTCGCTGTAAACGAAAACCTATCAGTATCTTATGGTAAAGCTGAAGTTGACTTTGGAAACTCTGACACAAATCAAGAGTCTTCTGGTGCATCAATCTCATACACAATGGGATCAATCACTGTAGCAGCTGCAAGCAACAAAGAAACTGGTACAGGTGGTACTTCTGGATCTGAAGACAAAATGACAGAAGCAACTGTTTCTTTTGCGTTCTAATTTAATTAGATAGCTAAAAAACTCTAAACCCCCCAATTTTTATTGGGGGGTTTTTTTTTGAAAAAAACTTATCCCTGCAAAGCTCTTAATCTTTATAAGTTTTAAATAACTTAAATTCTTAGAATTTATTCCTCCGAGTGCAACGACATCTTTATTAGTACGGTTTTTTAGCGATGAAAATCTATATAGACCCAAGAAATTTTGATTTTTTTTAAAAATAGAAGAAATAAAAATCTTTTTTACACCCTGGATTTCTTTTTGTCTTATTTCACTGATATTATGAGCAGAACCTAAAATTTGGAAATCTTTCTTTAAATTTAAACCTCTCGTATATAATTTTTTATTGAAAGAAGGTATATATAATCCGTCAAGTTTACACTTAACAGCTAATTTTAAATTATTTGATAGATAAAATTTAATATTTCTTCTTTTACAAATTTTAAAAATTTTTAAGATCTGCTTTGTACTTATTTTTGAATTATAATTTCTATAAATAACAGAGGTATGTTTGTCTAAATTTTCAATATTATTTTCTTCTAATTTGTCTATAAAATAGTATTTTTGTAGTAAATTCTTATGCATAAAGCTTTAGTAAATATTGAGGAAATTAATAATAAAATTAGTGAACAAATAAAAGAGTTAAATTTAAAAAATTATTCACCCAATATAATTGCAGTATCAAAAACATTTACTTTAGATAAAATAAAACCATTAATAAATTCAGGACATACTAATTTTGGCGAAAATAGAGTTCAAGAGGCATTAGAAAAATGGACTCAAATTAAAGATGAAAAAATAAAATTACATTTAATAGGAAAACTTCAAACAAATAAAGTGAAACTTGCATTAGAGATATTTGATTTTGTTCATTCTCTTGATAGTGAAAAACTCGCTACAAAAATATCAGATGAACAGAAAGTTAGAAATAAAAATTTAAAATTGTTTATACAAGTAAATATTGGTAAAGAAATTCAGAAATCAGGAATTGATCCAAAGCATATAGAGAGTTTTTTTAAATATTGTAAAAGTATAAATTTAGATATAATTGGCACAATGTGTCTTCCTCCAATAGGTTTAAATCCTGAGCCTTATTTCAAAGAACTTAGTGAAATAAATAAAACATTAAAGTTAAAGGAATTAAGTATGGGCATGTCAGAGGATTATCTATTAGCAATTAAGTATCGTTCAACTTATCTCAGGATTGGATCTAAAATATTTGGACAACGCAGTTAGTATATTAAAATACTAGTTTTTTTATTTATTAATCTACATAATATATGAAAATCTTTTATCTTAAGTGCAATACACCCGTTAGTGGCTTTATAATTTTTAGTTAAATGAATGAATATCGCGCTCCCTTTAAATTTTTTTGGTTTTAAAAAATTATATTTTATTGGAATTAAGTAATCATATGCAGTGTCTTTTCTAAAAAGTTTTTCGTATCTAAAATGTATTTTATTATTAATTTGAAATAATTTATTATACATTCTGCTTTTTGGATCATCGCACCAGCCAAAGGATTTTTTTATAGATATAGTTTTTAAGTTACACTTAATTTTATTTACTCTATCTTTACGATAATACAAATTTTCAAGATTATATTTACCTCTAGGAGTAGCAAAGTCACCTTCAATTTTGTTTTTTTTTACCCCACCTTTGCCAATAGCACATTTTAGCTTAAATTCTCCTATATATAGATAGTTATTTTTTACTATAATGTTCATTAATGAATAAATTTATTTTAATTGTTGATCAAAATAAATATCTTTATGAGCTACTCATAGAGATTAAACTTGATTTACAATATAAATTATTATTTTTAGATAATAACATTAATGATGAAATTAATAAAATAATTAATAATCAAAACGATTATTTAATAATTACTGATAATCCGTTAAATAAATTTAAAAAAAATAAAACTCTTGTTTTATCAAAACCAATGAAGATCTCACAATTATATGAGAAAATTAATGTTATTAATTTAAAAAATAAATATTCAAATAATTCTAATATATCTATTGGAAAATATACAATTAATTTAAATTCAAGAAATATTTCTAGAGAAAATTCTTCTCTCAAATTAACAGAAAAAGAGTTAGAAATGATAATGTATCTATTTGATAGCAAAGATGAAAAAAAATCTAATATTATTAGTAAAGATGTCTGGGGATACTCAGAAAATGTTGAGACTCATACAGTAGAAACTCACATTTATAGACTTCGAAAAAAAATAATTGATAAATTTAAAGATAATAATTTTATAATTTCAAACGATAAAGGATATAAAATTTTATGAAAAAAAAAAATCCTTATGCAAAATCACTTTTTACAAGCAAGTATAAACCAAGAAAAGTTAAACCAAAAAAAGGCAAAGGAAGCTTTAGAAGAAAAAAAAATTTAATTAATTTTTAATATCGACATTAAAACTTATAATTATTCTATCTTCCTCAGATAGATTTTTTTCTACTGAATGCCATAAATATGATGGAAATAACAACAAATTTCCTTCTTTAGGTTGAATCTTTTGTATATTTGCTGAGTACTCAGTCTTTTTTATATCTAACGGAAACTTATTTCTGGATACTGGATTAGGATTATTAAATACTATATTACCAGAATTTTTTGGCGCCTGAACATAATACACCGAGCTCAAATAGTTATTTGGATGAATATGAGATTCATTAAAACTATTTTTCTTATTAATAATTGACCACATTTCAGTTATTTTTACCTTTTCAGCTATGAATGGCCATCCATATTGTTGAAAAGAATTAAAAATATATTTTTCAATAATTTTAGCAAATTCCAAAGCGATATTTCCTTTTTCAAATCTAAATGGTTTAGAGTGCCAGCCATTTATATTTGATCTTTTAATCCCTGCTTTGTCTTTTTCGAACTCGTCTAAAATAAATTTTTTTAATTTTTTATTTAGATTTTGGTAATTATCAACCTGATATGAAAAAACAGGTTGAGGGAAAAATTTATAAACGTTGTTATTCATTTTATAATCTTGCACCAATTTGTTGAATTACTTTTGAAGACATTTCGGTACCCTTTTCTAAACATTCAATTAATGGCATTTTATTGATATGTCCGTGAAGAAACCCAGCTGCAAAAAGATCTCCTGCTCCAGTCAGATCAACAATTTTAAGATATTTTTGAACTCCACATTCAGCAATATTATTGCCTTTTATAGCAATTGCTCCATTTGCTCCTCGTGTAATAACTATTAATTTTTTAAGTTGTTTTGCAAAATTTATAACTTCATCAAAACTTTTTGCTTCAATTAGTGAAGTAATCTCTTGTTCATTAGCAAATGTTATATCTAATTTATTTTTAACCAATTCTTTAAAGTGAGGTTTATGTCTATCCACGCAGAACTGATCAGAAAGTGACATGGCAACCTTTTTTGCGCTACTAATTGCCTTATCAAATGCCTTTTTTGGTTCACCTTCATCCCAAAGGTAACCCTCTAAAAGTATAATGTCACTTTGCTTAATATCATTCGAATTAATATCATTCTCATTAATTTTGCCAGCAGTACCTAAAAAAGTACACATTGTTCTTTCAGAGTCTGGGGTAACTAATATTAAGCAAGTTCCGGTAGGCAATTCCTCTTTTTTTTTTGAATAAAGATATTCTACATTTTCATTTTTTAAACCTTCCTCATATTTATTTCCAAATTCATCATCACAAACTTTACCTATAAAACCTACTTTGTTACCAAGCTGGGATATGCCAACTATAGAGTTTGCAACCGATCCTCCAGAAACAGTTTTTTCAATTTTTAAATTAGTTAGCAGTTTTTTAAATTCAGTTTCATCAAAAATTAATTTCATCGTACTTTTTGTTAATCCA
>MDSZ01149544.1_pt1 | contig 24325 bp, 15 predicted proteins | sample 811201 | NCBI WGS metagenome assembly MDSZ01 (sample SAMN05326647, study PRJNA326480) | marine metagenome | isolation source: seawater | place: Indian Ocean: North | collected 2010
TTGCTTCAGCAGCGTCATAAACTCTCCATACCACAACTGCAGCGATATCGATTGGATTGGCGTTTACATCATTGACCTTCAACTTGCTAGATTCGAAGTTGTTAATTTTGAAAGATAGTTTAGTCTTGGAGTATAATGGATTTAGGAAAAATTGGAACCCCTCTTTTTTGATAGTTGAAACATATTTTCCAAAGAATTGAGTGACTACCGCTTCGTTTGGACCTACGATGACATAACTGTTCCAAAGCATAAACCACAACATCCCTCCGAATATGTTGAGCCCGAGTCCTAATGTCCAGTGAACCATCCAGAACATTTGTCCAAATAGAAGTGCCATACTCAATGCGAGATGTAAGAACATCCCTAGGAAGCCATTGATTGTGTTACTTGCGGTCTTGTCTTTGAATTGCTGCGAGTTCTGATTGAGATTTGCTTGCATCAGTTCCGCGATAGAAAGAACCCTTATTATGATATCTAAGTGATATCACATTGATATCTCTAATTCCGAGATATATCTCGGCCCAGGGATGCAAAGTTATTCCATAGTGCAGTCAACATCTCATTACGAGTTATCTCATAACCTAAGGCGCGAATAGATGTTGTAGTCTCGGCTCCAAGTCCACAGCCACTAACCATCTCAACCCTACCGGGAGGAGTGTCCAAATTGATTGTCAATCCGTGACGACTAGTCCAACGTAGGAAGGATAGGCCGATTGAGCAAACTTTGTTGTCGCCGATCCAAACTCCTTGCATCCTATCATCACGTCTACCTTCGAGTCCTAATTCCTTGAATGCTGAAATAACCCACGATTCTAGTATGGATATAACCGCTTTAACATTCGCTTCACCTTCTAAATCCCATTTTATTATCGGGTAAATCACAATCTGGCCAGGTCCATGCCAAGTTAGACCGCCTCCTCTGTCTACTGGCGAAGTGGAATAACCGGGGGGAGGCGTGATGCCGTCATTGCGTGCACGGGGTCCGACGGTGACAACCTCGGGATGTTCACAAACAAGAATGGTATCTTCGATTTCATCTTCGATACGTTTTGATTGCATTACGCGCATCAATTCATCTGCAGCACTATGTTCTACCACTCCGATTTCATTGATGTGCACCGATCGCAAAATACCACCTCAAAATCTTCCACTACTGCCAAATCCGCCTTTGCCTCTTTCAGTTTCCGAGAGTTCTTCGATTGATACTTCTGTATAGGTGGTGTCAGGAACAGGAGCGATGAGCATCTGTGCGATTCTCTCACCCTTTGCTAAAGTAATCGAATCGCCTTCACCAATCCAAGTTGCAAGTACCATCAACTCTCCACGATAATCTGAATCGATAGTGCCTACTCCATTGGGCATAATCATCCCTTTAGATCCGAGTGAAGAGCGTGAACGGATTTGCCCTTCCCATCCATGTGGTATTGCTACAGCTAAGCCTGTACGGATTTTTGTTGAACTCCCTCGGACAACTGTCGTTTCTTCCAAAGCGCGCAAATCCCATCCTGCGGCGAAATCACTCCCGCGTGTGGGTGCTTGTGCTTCAGAATCCAACTTCGCAAACAAAACCTCAACCTTCGGCCACTGCATGTATAATCCGAAGAGTAGAGGGCACTCAAGACCTTTGGTTGCTCGCATGGTTGCATGTAAGGAAATTTTTACAAAATTAAGTGTCAAATTAGTGGAGTCGCAGAGATGATAAACCTCTGGCAGAAATCAAACAAAGCCTGAATAAAGAACTGTACTTGTCTAAATCTACCCGTAGGGTATCTCACGTTTGGGCAATATTATAGGCTCGTTTGAACGGCAACTAAAATCCACCGCGTGAGAATAGAGGGAGGGATACTTGATGCAGCCACAGACTCAAGAACAAGACGGCTTTGATTTAGACCTCTCAGCGGAATTCGTTGAGCCAATGCTCAAGGAATCTCTGGATAGATTTGTTCTATTCCCTATAGAACACTCTGAAGTGTGGTCGATGTACAAGCAACATGCAGCATCATTCTGGACTGCAGAAGAAATCGATCTAGCTGAGGATGCCAAGGATTGGGAGTCTCTATCTGCAGATGAGAGGCATTTCTTGAAACACGTTCTTGCATTCTTTGCAGCATCAGATGGAATTGTAAATGAGAATTTGGTAGTTAATTTTGCTAACGAAGTTCAGTGGGCAGAAGCTAGAGCCTTCTATGGATTCCAGATTATGATGGAAAACATCCATGCTGAAACATATTCCTTACTAATTGATACATACATCAAGGATCCAAAGGAGAAGGACCACTTGTTCAAGGCACTAGAAACAGTACCTTCTGTAGAGAAGAAGGGTAGTTGGGCTCTACGCTGGCTCGATAGAAAGCGTGCATCATTTGCAGAGAGACTTGTTGCATTTGCAGCGGTTGAGGGAATTTTCTTCTCAGGTTCATTCTGTGCAATCTTCTGGTTGAAGAAGCGTGGACTAATGCCAGGTCTAACCTTCTCGAACGAGTTGATTAGTAGAGATGAGGGATTACATTGTGATTTTGCGTGCCTGTTACACTCCAATCTCATTAGAGGGGCGGGAGAAAGGAAGATCCACCAAATTATCACAGAAGCAGTGGATATCGAGATCGAATTCGTCACCAGTGCTCTTCCAGTATCATTAATCGGTATGAATGCCGATTTGATGAAGCAATATATCCAATTCGTAGCCGACCGTTTGATAGTGTCTCTAGGCGCTACCAAGATTTACAATGTTGAGAACCCATTCCCATGGATGGAAATGATTTCGATGCAAGGTAAAACCAACTTCTTCGAGAAGAGAGTCGGCGAGTATCAAAAGTCAGGCGTAATGGATTCATCCAGTCTCGGAGCGGTCCAACAACGCTTCTCAGTGGAGGAAGACTTCTAAACCGTCCGCGGACGAAGGCGGATGCTGACGCTCACAATCAACATGGAATCAGGGGGAAAATGGAATGGGCCTACAAGTAGTAAAGAGGAATGGCGAAAAGGAAGATGTCAGGTTTGATGCAATTCAAGAAAAACTGACTAAACTATCTCTTGATCTAAACCAGCAATGGGTAGATCCTGGTTATGTTACCAAATTGGTAATCGAAGGATTATACGATGGTGTAACCACTAGTGAACTCGATGAATTGGCGGCAGAAACAGCAGCATCTCTTGCATCCCAGCACCCTGATTATTCCAAGTTGGCAGCAAGAATTTGCGTAGACAATCTTCACCGTTCTACCAAGGATGTTTTCTCAGAGGTCATAGCCGACCTGCGAAACTATGTCGACCCTGAATCAGGAAAGCATGCACCACTGATTTCAGAGGAAGTATTCGACATTATTATGGCGAATTCAGACGTCCTTGACGCACATATCGATTACGACAGAGATCACAACTACGATTACTTTGGATTCAAGACTCTAGAGCGATCTTACTTACTCAAGCTCGATGGAGAAGTTGCGGAAAGACCACAGCACATGCTCATGCGTGTAGCAGTAGGAATCCACCACACCAATATCGAGAAGGCTCTGGAAACCTATGATCTGATGAGCGAAGGTTGGTTTACTCATGCAACTCCAACTCTTTTCAATTCAGGAACTCCAAAGCCTCAGATGTCCTCGTGTTTCCTACTAACAATGCAGGATGATTCCCTTGATGGGATCTATGATACTCTCAAGCAGTGCGCTCGCATTTCAAAATCTGCAGGTGGAATTGGCCTTTCAATTCACCAAATTAGAGCAAAGGGTTCCTACATCAAGGGAACAAATGGTCATTCAAACGGTTTAGTTCCAATGCTTCGTGTTTTCAACGACACTGCTCGCTATGTCGACCAAGGAGGCGGCAAGCGCAAGGGTAGTATCGCAATCTATCTTGAGCCATGGCACCCTGACATCTTTGAGTTCTTGGATCTAAGAAAGAACCACGGTAAGGAAGAGATGAGGGCGCGTGACCTATTCTATGCTCTATGGACTCCAGACTTGTTCATGGAGAGAGTTGAGGCTAACGGAGAATGGTCATTGTTTTGTCCAAATGAGTGTCCTGATCTTCATGACACATATGGCGATGAGTTCCGTGCTCTATATGCAAAGTACGAGAGCGAAGGAAGGGCTCGAAAGACCATCCCTGCTCGTGAACTCTGGGATGCAATTACTCAATCTCAAATCGAGACAGGAACTCCATACATGCTGTACAAGGATGCATGCAACGAAAAATCGAACCAGAAGAACCTGGGAACTATCCGTTCTTCCAACCTATGTACCGAGATTGTAGAGTACACCGCTCCTGACGAGGTCGCTGTTTGTAACCTAGCATCTATTGCACTACCTAAGTTCGTAATCGATGGTGAGTATGACCATCAGAAGTTGTACGATGTAACATACCACGCAACTGGTAACCTAAACCGTGTAATCGATGTCAATTATTACCCAGTAGAGGAAGCTCGTAATTCCAACATGCGTCACCGACCTATCGGTTTGGGTGTGCAGGGGCTTGCAGACACATTTGCAATGCTGAAGATGCCATTTGAGTCTCCAGAAGCTCGTCAATTGAATAGGGAGATATTCGAGACAATCTACTTCGCAGCATGTAATGCATCTTTGGATGCAGCTAAGGAAGAGGGACCTTACTCGTCCTTTGAGGGATCACCTGCAAGCCAGGGTATCCTTCAGCCAGACCTATGGGGAGTTACCGAGCACTCTGGACGCTGGGATTGGGATTCATTGAAGGCTGGAATCGTCAAGCACGGTCTACGCAATTCATTGATGCTAGCTCCAATGCCTACCGCATCAACTAGCCAGATTCTAGGAAACAATGAGTGTTTTGAAGCGTTCACTTCCAATCTGTATGTCCGTCGCACTCTGTCTGGAGAGTTTATCGTTCTGAACAAGCATCTGGTAAAAGATCTAATCGACCGTGGAATTTGGTCAATGGAGATGAAGAACGATATCCTTCGTCACAAGGGTAGTGTTCAGATGATTGAAGGAATTCCAGAGGACCTAAAGGAATTGTACAAGACTACTTGGGAAATCAAGCAGCGCCATGTAATCGATATGGCGGCAGACCGTGGTGCTTACATCGATCAGAGCCAGTCTCTGAACATCCACATGATTGATGCAAATCCTGCAAAGGTCACTTCAATGCACTTCTATGGTTGGAAGAAGGGACTCAAGACTGGAATGTACTATCTGCGAACTAAGGCAGCAGCGGATGCAATTCAATTCACAGTTGAACAGAAGGCTAAGGATGAGACAGTCGAAGGCCTTGCAAACCGTGCAGATGAGGCAACAAGTCTCGAAGCAATCGCATGCAGTCTAGACACTCCTGATGACTGCCTGATGTGTGGTTCGTGATTTCAACTAGAACAGGATAGCATTGAGCATCCAACGCGATGCCTCGCCCATTCTGGACGCTTTTGGAACCATTTGTCTTCGAAATCGACCTGCTCGTCATATGGTGATTTTAGCAATTCATAGAGTTCCAGTGCAACTGAGTAGTCCTCTTTTTCAGCAGCATCGATAGCTAATTGAGCCATCCAATTCCGAATTACATATTTTGGATTAGCTAGAATCATCTTTTCTCTGTCTGGTTTCCCATCTACTCTATTCCACCATTTTTCCAGCCAATCATTCCACTCGTCAGCAGGTATTGTCTCTTCATCGTAAAATGCAAACTTCAAATGGGAAATTTTTGGTTCTTCAAGCGATGATAGTAATCTAAAGAAAATCGTCATATCCGTTTCAACAATCTGTAAATTGGATGTTAGTTCAGTGACCAAATCTTGATCATTTTCTGAGAAATTATCGATACCGAGTTTATCCCCCCACATCGAATAATTGCTTTTTTCAAATGTGCTGTAGTAAGTTTCCAGACACTCATACAATCTGTCAGTTTCGTCAACTAGCGGACTTATCGCCTCTAGTAAACGAGCAAAATTCCATGCGCCGATTTTTGCTTGGTGTCCGTATCTATATCTGCGGGTACGTGCATCGGTTGTATTAGGTGTCCAATTCGGGTCAAAATCTTCTATCCATCCATAGGGTCCGTAGTCGATGGTTAGTCCATGGATGGACATGTTATCGGTATTCATTACCCCGTGAACAAATCCAACTCTCATCCAATGAGAGATCATCTCTGCAGTCTCTGATGCGATTTGTTTTAGCCACGCAATCAATCCATCATCGCTATCGCTATTGTGGTTAGGAAAGTGATTCTTTATTGTATAATTTACCAGATTAGTTAGAGCGTCTTTGTCTCCATGCATTGCGTGTATCTCAAAACTACCAAATCGAATGAAACTCGGTGCAACTCGACATACGATAGCACCAGGTTCAGGAGCCCGGTTTCCATCATACATGATGTCACGCATGACATCTTCACCTGTCGAAACTAGAGATAATGCACGTGTAGTTGGAACTCTAAGATGGTACATCGCTTCACTGCATAGAAATTCACGAATCGAGGAACGTAATACAGCCTTTCCATCTGCAAATCGGGAATAAGGGGTGACTCCAGAACCCTTGAGTTGTAACTCTAGAATCTTGTCTCCAGTGTTAACTTCTCCAAGAGTTATCGCTCTTCCATCACCGAGTTGGTCGGCCCAATTTCCAAATTGGTGCCCCCCATATCTCTGAGCATAGGGGTCCATTCCATTGACAATTTCTGAACCTCCAAGATATTGTTCGCCCCCTTCTTCAAGGCCCAATTCTTTTGCCATTTCATGCGACCAGAGTCGTAACTTGGGGTTTGGAACTGGCGTTGGATTAACTCTAGACCAGCAAGCACCGGGAACTTGTCGTGGGCCTCCGCCAGATAATTCGTCTCCAGGAGTCTGGTCGAGAAATCGGCTCAACCAATCCAATTCAGACAGAGTCTTACTTCCCACAATTGCGGGTCATACAAGTTCTTATTGAACTTGATTCAGTATTGACAATCAAGCGATATGGATTGCATGGCCTAGAGTTGCAAGAACTCCCTCATGAGTCATCTCTGTCATCGTAGGATGAGCATGAATTGTTCCAGCAATATCCTCGAGTAGAGCTCCCATCTCTAAGGCAAGAGTCCATTCGCCAACCAATTCGCTGACATGTGTTCCAACCGCTTGTACTCCAAGCAATCTGTGGTCATCTTCTCGAGCAACCACTCGAACGAAACCTCCGGTTTTCTCTGCTTCTTGAGTTAGAGATCTTCCATTTGCAGCGAGAGGGAACTTGCCTGTAATCACAGGATGGCCTGCTTCCTTTGCTTCATCTGGCGACATACCCACTGAGACAATTTCTGGTTCGGTGAATACGATGGCAGGAACAGCGACCGGGTCATAGACACGGTTCTTTCCTGCGATAATCTCTGCAACCATCTCACCTTGGAAAGATGCGACATGTGCTAACATCTCTCCCAAGTCGGTGACATCTCCAATTGCATAGACTCCTTTCATATTGGTCTCACAACGGTTGTTGACTTTGACAAATCCACGTTCATTCAGTGCAACACCAGTTGGTGCAAGACCTTCTGAACGTGGTCTGCGGCCAACAGTGACGAGAACTTTGTCGGCTTCCACAGACTGCATTTTACTCTCGTCATCAGCGTGATTTTTGTCAATGAAGTTGAGTTTCAGTCTTCCATTATCCAAATTTTCTACACCCTTTGCGAAAACACCGGTGTTTACCTTGACCTTGTTTTTCTTCAGGAATAGCTCTAGAGGTCGTCGCAATTCCTTATCGAAGATAGGTAGGACACTATCCATCGCTTCAACAACTGTGACTTCAGCACCTAACATTCGATGAACGATGCCGAGCTCTAAACCGATGTATCCTCCACCTACAACTACGAGATGGTCGACCTTTTCGTCGATATCGAGTGCTTCACGACTGGAGATGATTCCATCCCCATATTTCATGAATGGCAACTCAATTGGAACAGATCCATTCGCTAGAATGACATTTTCTGCTTCAATTTGCATATCTCCAACAGTGACCGTCTTGGCATCTTTGAATTCTGCCCATCCGGTGACCAATTCTGCGCCAGCAGATTTCAGTAGATGCTCTACTCCCTTGTTGAGGCGATCTACGATGTCATCTTTCCAACCTTTGAGTCCAGCCATGTTGATTTCAGCAGGACTAGGAATCGAGATACCCATGTGTCCTCCTTCTTTTGCATGCGCTGCTAGATCATGGAAACGATGTGCTGCGTGAATCATTGCTTTGGATGGAATACATCCACGAATTAGACAGGTACCTCCTGCTCTTTCACCTTCGACAATAACGGTGTCTAGGCCTAGTTGTGCTGCTCTAATAGCTGCAACATAGCCACCTGGGCCTGCTCCGATTACAAGGACTTGGCACTTGCGAACTCCCATGTTATCACACTCACATGAAGATGGTAGCAGGGTTCTCAAGCAGTGTCTTGAGGCGCTGTACCAACATTGCTCCATCCCATCCGTCTACGACTCTGTGGTCCCATGAGGAAGAGAGTCGAAGCATCTTGCGTACTACGATTTGACCATCGCGCACTACCGGAGTATCGACTGCGTTGTGTACTCCGAGGATTCCTACCTCGGGCTTATTGATAATCGGGGTTGCTCCAAGTCCTCCCATTCTTCCTAGGCTTGTGATTGTGAATGTAGAACCAGTCAACTCATTCAATCCTGCTGTGCCATCACGAGCGGCTTGGCTTACACGTTGCATCTCAGATGCGGATTGCCAGATGTCCTGTGCCTCGACGTGCTTGACTACAGGAACGTATAGTCCTCTGTCAGTTTGAGTAGCAATTCCAAGGTGGATTGCGTCGTGTCGAGTTACAACGCCCTTTTCATCATCGAATAGAGCGTTACAAACTGGGTTCTCTCCCAATGCCTTGACCAATGCCTGCATGATGAATGGCAAGTAAGTCAGCTTTGGCTGTCCTTCGACACGGGTGGAGTTTAGATGGACTCTTAGTTCATCTAAGTGTGTGATGTCAACTTCCTCAAAGTATGAGAAGTGAGGAATTGTAGTGTATGATTCTGTCATACTCTCTGAAATCTTGCGGCGTAGGCCAATTACTGGAACCTCGGTTGTGCCGGTTAATGCAGCACGAGATGGACCTGCGGCAGCCACTGGGCTTCCAGCATCCTTCCAAGAATCTAGATCTGAATGAGTGATTCGGCCAGCAGGTCCACTACCTTGGACGCTTGTCAAGTCGATTCCGCTCTCTCGTGCACGCTGGCGAACAGCCGGCGATGCGAGTGGACGAGCACCAGGTGCTGCAGTTACAACAGGGGTTGGTGTTGGTGCAGGTTTAGGTGCTGGAGCTGGTTCAGGCTCAGGACTTGGTTCTGGAGCAGGGGCCTCAACTTCAGGTTCTGGCTCAGGTTCTTCTTCAGGCTCAGGAGTACTCTCTTCAGCAGCAGGTGCTCCATCTCCATCGGTCTCAAAGACAATGCAGACGTGGCCTACAGCAAGAATGGTTCCTGGTTCTCCGACTAGAGACTTGACCACTCCATCGGTTGGACTAGGAATCTCTACGGTTGCCTTATCTGTCATCACCGAAAGAATCGGGTCGTCTTCCTTTACTGAGTCTCCAACAGAGACCATCCATTCGACGACCTCTCCTTCAACAACTCCTTCTCCAATATCTGGTAACTTGAATGCAAATTCTCCCATATTCATGCCTCCTGTGTTTTCTTTATTGCCTCAGCTATTCTCTCTGGGTTTGGAAGGTAATCCCACTCGGTGGTGTGTGGGAATGGTGTGTCCCAACCAGTAACTCTCTGGATTGGGGCTTCAAGATGCCAGAAGCAGCGTTCCTGAATCGAAGCGCTCATCTCAGCACCGAATCCACTTGTCTTTGGCGCTTCGTGAACAATCACGCAGCGACCAGTCTTCTTGACCGAGTTCACAACTGTGTCTCGATCCCATGGAACAAGGGTTTGAAGATCGATTAATTCAGCATCGATTCCACTATCCTTGATACCTTGTTCACAAACGTGAACCATTGCGCCCCAAGCGATTACAGTACATGCACTTCCTTCACGAACTACATCTGCTTGCTCAAGTGGAATTGCATAGTAATCCTCTGGAACATCTGCCTTATCATGCCCCTTCCAGGTAGGAACATTGTGTGGGTCGCCATAGAATGGCCCACGGTAGCAGCGCTTTGGCTCGAAGAAAATCACTGGGTCATTACATTCGATTGCACTGGTTAGTAATCCCTTTGCATTATTTGGATTTGAGCAGTATACCACTTTCAGCCCAGGCGTATGAGTAAACTGTGATTCTGGGCTTTGCGAGTGGTGGTGTCCACCTTTGATTCCTCCACCAGCAGGGGTTCGAATGGTGACAGGAGTTGAAAATTCTCCACCAGAACGGTGTCGTAGTTTGGCAATTTCGTTTACGATTTGATCGTATGCGGGGAAGATGTAGTCTGCAAACTGGATTTCAGCAACAGGCCTTAGACCGTTAAGTCCCATTCCAAATGCGATTGCTGCTATGCCTCCTTCAGCAAGTGGTGAATCGAAAACACGATGGTCGCCGTGTTTTGCTTGCAATCCGTCGGTAACTCGGAATACTCCACCGAAGTATCCTACGTCCTCTCCAAAGATCACAACGTTGTCATGCTTCTCTAGCATGTTGTCTAGAGCGCTGTTTAGCGATTGAATCATATTCATTTCAACCATAACAAACACCTCACTTACCGAGTTCCTCCCGCTGTTCCTGAACATGCCAAGGAACTTCCTCGTATACTTCTGTGAATATTGTAGAAGCAGGAGGGAATGGGCCATTTGCTAGGTCGCCAAATGTACAAGCTTCCTTGTATGCTGCCATAACCTCTGCATCGATTTTCTCTGCGAGTTCAGCATCCTTCTCCTCAGACCAAGCGCCAGATTTGATCAGATGCTTCTTCAGGCGCTCGACAGGATCTCCTCCAGGCCAGCACTTGAACTCATCACCAGGGCGATAACGGCTAGGATCATCGGAAGAGGAGTGTGCTCCAGCACGGTAAGTGTACACTTCGATATGAGTGGCCCCCTTGCCAGCTCTTGCCCTCTCACGAGCCCACTTTGTAACTGAATACAGGGCTAGGAAATCGTTTCCATCAACACGAAGTGAAGGGATATCGTATGCCAATCCTCTTGCAGCGAAGTTGACTCCTCCAGTAGCGAGGTTACGGTGAGTAGAAATCGCCCATTGGTTATTGACCACGTTCAGAATTACTGGTGGTTTGAATACAGAAGCGAAGTTTAGACCGTAGTGGTAGTCTCCTTGGGCACTGGTTCCATCACCAAGCCAAGTGATGGTCGCTTGGTCTTCACCCTTGTATGCAGATGCCATTGCAACGCCAACCGCTTGGCTGAATTGGGTGCCTACAGGACTTGAAATGGAAATGAAGTGGCCCTCTTTCCATGAGTAGTGAACTGGCATTTGTCGGCCACGAATATTGTCCTCTGTGTTTCCAATACAGTGACAAATCATACTCACCATGTCACGTCCTCTAACGAACTGTGCTCCAGGTTGGCGATAGGAAGGGAAAATCCAATCCGTTTCATCAAGAGCCATGGTCTGGGCGATTGCAATCGCTTCTTCACCAAAGGAACGCATGTAGAAAGAAAGCTTTCCAGTTCTTTGCATCTTGATCATTCTGTCATCGAAAATTCGAAGACGCATCATCATCTCTAATCCACGAATTAGTTCTTCAGCATCTAGTTCTGGATTCCACTCGCCAGATGCTGTATCATCATCCCCGAGTACTCTGATAAGTCCGTGAGCGTGATCGAATGTTTCACTTGCTTCGCAAGCAACTGGATCTGGACGGGTAAGGTCCCCTGGTTGTTCTTTCCAGGTTCCGCCAAAATCAGCATCATCGCCAGGACGGAATGGCGCAGTAGGCACAGTGTAGGTCTCCATTCCACCCTCGTTTCCGTCCGCCATGTCAATCCTCACTCCAACTCGCCTCTAAGCCTTGCCGATGCACGTGCTAGTAAATCTCCAGCCCGATATGATGAGCGAACAAGAGGTCCGCACGCCCATCCAAGGAATCCCATTTCCTCAATTTCTTCGCTCCATTCATCATATTGAGATGGCTCTGGGAATCTGTCTACTGCTAGGTGATTTGGGCTTGGTGCGAGGTATTGACCGATTGTCACAAGATCAACATCAGCATCCCTAAGCAATTGCAGTGCCTCAATAATCTCCTCGTCAGTTTCACCTAATCCGACCATGATGGAAGATTTTGTCAGAATATCTGGGCGCAGACGCTTTGCCTCCACCAAGATTGAAATCGATTGCTCGAATGATGCTCTAGCGTCGCGAACAACCGAATCTAAACGTGGGACACATTCGACATTGTGCGCAAAGACTTCCAGTTGTAAATCATCTAGAAGCATTGCTAAGTCATCTAAATCTCCTGCTAGGTCTGAACATAACAACTCCAAAGTGACATCAGGGCATTTTGCTCGAACTGCTTCAAGGCACCTTCTGTAATGAGCTGCACCGCTATCATCCAAATCATCTCGGTTTACCACCGTAATCACCGCATGGTTCAATCCCATGCGAGAAATAGCATCTGCTAAATTTGCAGGTTCATCTTCATCTAGTGGCGGAGGCCGCTTGATTGTTCCAACTGCACAGAATCTACAACCACGGGTGCACTCTTGACCTGCAACCATGAAGGTAGCATCCTTCGCAGCCCAGCATTCATGGATATTGGGACACCTTGCTTCTTGACAAACGGTGTGAAGCATATTTTCAGTGACCGTGTCACTTGTTTCCTTGAATTTCTTTGCTAATTCACCCGAAGGAAGACGAGTTCGAAACCACTCTGGAAGACGAGGTCTTTTGTCGGCCATACTCAGTTTTCGTACCGTCACCGACAACCCCCCTTCATCCATCCCGAAGGGATGGGGTGCAAAAAGAGTGGGTATGGGGTCTCACGAGCATTCATACCCATAATCGACTTGGATTGGCACATGCCATTAGCCGTAATCACTGGTGGAGCACGCCGAATTGGCGGTGCAATTTCCTCCGCTTTACTCGAAAATGGTTGGACGGTAATCATTCATTGCAATCGTTCGCAAACACAAGCGAAACAACTGCTGACCCAAGGTGAAGGCGATGTTGTTTCTGGGGATTTGATGGATGACGATGATCTCTTCCGATTAATCGAGGAAATTCATGATCATCCACTGGTGGAAAAGGCGGGCGGAATAGACCTGCTAATCCATAATGCTTCAATCTATAATCCCGAAGACTTCGCTTCAGTTACTCCTCAAGAACTTCGTAGATATTCCCGAGTTCACCTCGATGCTCCATTCTTCATTACTCAAGGTTTAGTTCCGCGTTTGAAAGCTGTGAATGGTTGTGTTATTGGTATGGTTGATACTAGTTGGGACCATGCTTGGGAAGATCTGTCTCATTACACTTCTACCAAAGCAGCACTTCGCCAATTGTTAGTAAATTTAGCCGGAGAGTTAGCGCCAGAAATTCGAGTAAATGGAATTGCTCCCGGCGCGATAATGGCCGCATCCTGGGAAAGCGAGAGATTCGAAAAAATAGTACAGAAAATACCACTTGGAAGGGCGGGCAATGCAGAGGACATAGTTCAAGCAGTTTTGTTCTTGCAGTCCGCTAAGTATGTAACAGGTTACATTCTTCCAGTAGACGGTGGTTGGTCGCTGAATTAATTCCCGAACGTTTTTTAGAATGGCCCCATAATTTGGTGCTAGAGAGGATTTGATGGTAGTACAGCCACCGCGCACGAATTTACCAAATCAAATGTACATGAATCCTTATGGAAACACTGGTGTCACATTTGCTGTACAGCAGAAAAAGTTGCCATATGATGTGTCAGATTTGTCCCAAGATCATCTCAATAACTTGAAGATGAATCGTTTGACGAAAACACTGGTCCCGCTTTCTATTGTTCTCGGAGTATTGTCATTCTCAATGTCATGGTTTTTTGGAATATCTGCCTACCTATGGAGCATATGGGTCTTGTTACATCATCGCTCAATTTTCTCTAAACTACCACATATTGAACCAAGGGAGAATATGGCGAAACTATTGCCTATTATTTGTTGGATTCCTTTGCTAAACATGATGTTTATTCCTATATCTCAAGATGAGTTGCGTAGACAATTGAACCTTCAATATAGTTTGAGAGGGAAGATGCTACCCATGTCGCGTAGTCCAATCATTGCTGGTGCTTGGACACAGAATCTCTCGATACTATTGATACTTCCATTGATTATTTTCGCAACAACGTATGAATCTCTAAGAGATTGGGAGATATCAGTGATTAGTTTGTTTTGGCATATTCCAATAGTACTGGTTTCAGCATATGGATTATTTTTGGTTCTTAAGGTCACAAATAAGTCTCAGTTCGGATGGTGGCCTCCAACTAGAGCAAGTGAGTCGAAATCAGGTCGTGATTTGGTAGGGTCCTCATTTGTACCATTATTCATTATCATCCTTACCATCTTTTCTATGATGATGGTAGTCCTACCAATAATTGGCGGAGAGTGCGGATACGATTATTTTTATGATGACCGCTATTGCGATGATACTGAATATGAAGCCTATTTGGCTCAGATTTGGATTGTTTTACCTTGTGCATTGACATTATTCTTAGGCCTAAGTAGTAAAGGGGACAAATCAAAGATTTCGGATAATCGAGGGCTATTATATTCTATGTACCTACTAGCAATGCTTACCATGGCTTTGATTCCTTATTTATTCATTTTCACCACATTTGTTGCGATGGGGTTATCGGTTGTTGCGCAAATATTGCTAATAGTTAACGAGATAAATCTAGATCTTTCAGTCAACAAATTAAGTACGGTTCCACTTGGTACATCAGTTCAAAACGCAAATGTTCAACCAAGAAGTATGGCCTCTATGCAAGGCCAAAATCGGCCAATGGCGAATCCACAACAAATGAATCAGCCGATGCCAATACAAATGGGTAAGCCGATTGTTTATACACCTCAAATGAATTTGAATTTGCCTGGGGGCAATCAACAGATGATTCCTCAGCAGGCAATGGCACATGACATGAATGAGTTGACCAAAACAAGGAATAGATTCACTCGAAATCAAATGTTTGCAAGTGGTGGAATGGCTGCAGTTTATCGTTGCATCGATAATGTTGATGGCTCGTTAAAAGTTTGGAAACAAGCTCATGGAATTCATATTCCGTTGAATGATGCAAATAGTCGATTGAAGTATGAAGCAGAGGTCTTGAAATTAGCAAATCATCCTAGAATTCCGAGATTTTTCGGATTTACCGATGTAAAGAATGCTGAGAACAAGGATGAGAACGTACTGATTATGGAATTCATAGATGGAGGTGACCTAAAATCAACGGTAAATCAAGTCTCAAAGGTCGGACTTTCTCTACCTACTCACATCATTATAGGATATCTCAAGCAAATGTGTGAGCCTTTAGTCTATCTTTCAACCCTTCCTGAACCGATATATCATCGAGATCTAAAGCCGCACAATATCATCGTTCATCCCAACAGAGGCACTGTGATAATCGATTGGGGTCTTGCCAAGGCTGTACAGGGTGGTTCAGATATCTCGGTTACTCGTGGAGGTTCTGGAACCTGGACTTCTCCAGAAAGGGACTCGGGAGTATCCGGGCCTTACACTGATGTATACAGTCTTGGAAAAATACTGTATTATCTGGCGACATGTAAGCAACCTCCTGCGATTATTGCTAACTCAGAAAAAGAAGAGATGGTCTCTTCGGGTAGACCAGAATGGCTCGCGGATTTGATGATTAAGGCCGCCTGGCCAAGGCATCAAGAAAGGATACAGAGCGTTGAGGATTTCCTTCAGATATTGAACGAGAATACCAGCGAAGATTCAGCAATGGATGAAGAAGAATCATCCGAACACACGAACTGGGGTTGATATTGTGGGGGAGGATAGAGTTGCAATCAATCTAGCCAAGATTGATGCTATCTCTCTCAAGGGCAAACGTCCAGTGGATGAAGATTTCATTATCGCTGAGGATTTGAGTAACGGAGTCCAAGTCACAGTATTGCTCGATGGTGTCGGAGGTGGAGCAAAAGGCGAGGTCGCTTCCGAATCCGCAGGAAGAGCCTTTGTTGAGTCGGTTGAGTTATCCAATCTTTCAGCAAGTAAATCCCTAGAAGATTCACTAAAACGTTGCATCAGAGCAGCAAATATGGCGGTTGAAAAGATCTCTGCAGAGAGTCAATTGCGAAGCGGTACTACAATTACCGCAATAGTTGCAAAGAGGGGAGATGATGATTCAATTGAATGGGCGAAATTAGTCCATATCGGCGATTCTAGAGCATACCGCGTAAGGGGAGGCATTGCTGAGTTATTGAGCGAAGATCATTCGATGACCGGGGAAATGGTTAGAGCAGGATATATTCAACTTCATGAAATTGAGGAAACTCATGGCAAGAACGTCTTGACAATGTGTTTGGGGGGTCCAGCCGAATTAAATCCACAAATTGAATCGGTCGAGTTATCACAAGGCGATGTTGTCATGCTCTGTTGTGATGGGGTATGGGGTCCATTGCATACCGAAGAAGGCATGTGGATTGGTTCATTGAATGCTGAAGAATTAGCGAAAGAAGCTCTCGATAGAGGTAGCACTGACAATTGTAGTGTTCTTTTGTGGGAAATTTAGACAGCAAAAACGTGGTGCGGGGGGTGAGATTTGAACTCACGAACCCATCGAGACCGGATCTTAAGCCCGGCGCCTTTGACCAACTCGGCAACCCCCGCTCACTATTTGCCCGACGCTTGGAACTAATGAATGAGTCGGGAGAAATCGATGTTCAAATCATTTGAGCACATATGAATAACTTAATTAAAAAACAGTTCCTAATTGTGTCCATGAGTAAGATGGCACCCATTGTGTTGTCTTTCGTAGTTGTGTTTTCGGTATTAGGTTACATAGCCATGGATTCTAATTCGGAAGAGTCAGTTGAAGATTACTTCATTTGTGATAATGGTGAAAAAATTTCGTCAGATTTACAGAATAATGGTTTTGAAGATTGTTCAGATAGTTCGGACGAGGATGTGATAGACCATTCAAAACATCTTCACGCTGATCCCATTTTAGAGGCAATCTTAGTAGAAGTTGAAGGTGAAAAGTTTGTTGCTGGCAACGTGATTCACGACCACCCAATGGAGGTAAGAATCAATTGGGTAATGCAATCTGCTGACGGAATTTCTAGCGGAGATAATTTAGCAACAGATATGAATGGTGCTTGGACATTCGAAATAGATGTTGAAGATAGGAGTGAAAACATCTCGATTACTTTTAGAGCACATAATCTTCCCGAAGACACCTGGTCTGATAATCTTACAATAATTATTACAGCAGATGTAATCGAAGGTTGCACAGATATTTCAGCGAACAATTTCGATTCAAATGCAAACAGTGATGATGGAAGCTGTGATTATGACCAAGACGATGATGGAGTTTTAGATTCAGAAGAAGTTGCAGGTTGTACTGATGAATCTGCAAGTAATTACAATTCAGAGGCAACAGATGATGATGGAAGCTGCCAATATGACCAAACTTCAAACAATTCTGGAGAAAATACTGCTCCAAGTTGTGATGTTGGTGGAGATTTGACCACGGATGTAAATCAAATGGCGTATCTAGATGCAAGTAATACCAATGATGCAGAAGGTGACACCCTTCTGAACCCTTCTTGGCAAATAATTGAAAGGCCAGAAAACTCGACTGCACAGATAGTTAACCCATCAAACATTATTGCCGAATTTACCCCTGACTTGACTGGAAATTACACTATGGAATTTTATGTTGATGATGGTGAAGATTTCTGTAAAGAGACACTTGTTCTAACTGCAGTAATCACAGTTCCAGAGATTACTCCATACACTGTTTCACAGTCACTTACTAACGGAACTGAAATGACTGATATTACATTCACAAGCATTGGCGGATATATTGTCTCAATGGAAATCCATCCCGAATTGCCTGAAGGCTTGTCATTTGATGACCAATCAGGAAGGATATCTGGAACGCCGACAGAAGTAATTGCCGAGACTATTTTTACAGTGTATGCGAACAATTCTGTAGGCTTTGGGACAGCAACCGTGACATTAAGCGTGATTGAGCAGGGATATGATGCTACGGATTTGGCCCAGTTTTGGCTTGATTTCTTCCAATGTCAGTCGACAGACGACCGGCCATCAGTGGATGATTTGACAACCTCTGCAACAGAAAACCACCAGTGCGAGGTTTCCATTACCTTCAATGAAACTCACTTGATAATAACCACAAATGGGCTTCCAAATCATGATTTCGAATCAACATTGGCATGTTCAGGTGGTGGTGATTGTGCGACAGATCAGTCTTACACTTGGTCAATTCCAAGGAGTCCAGTCAACGATACCACAGGCGGCCATGATAGCACAAATTGTCCAGAAGCAAATGGAAACAAAGAGTGTGCCCCAGAAAGAGGTTCAGTAGCAGTTTCAATTAATGGCGTGCCGATTTACGGTCCAGAAGATGGTCCTGGCGGGGACGCAGTTGCCACACATCATGGTGTGTACCACGAAGATAGACAACCAATCGAGTTAGGAATTTGTCATGGCCATGCTGCGCAAGGCGGGACTTATCATTACCATGCAGATGGCAATTGTATGCATTGGCATCCCGAAGAGGGGGAGTCTATAGAAACCGATTATGATGAATCTACTATCCAAGCAGTTGCTCAAAATACCCATGATGGTAATCATTCAAAGGTGATTGGAGTTGCATTTGATGGATATCCAATCTACGGATTTTGGGGCTATGATGATCAAATGAATGTCGTAGAAATGAGGAGTTCTTACGAATTGAAAGATGGAGAAACTGGATACAATGGAATTGATGATTACAAGTATACAGAAGGGCTTGGTCATCTTGATGAGTGTAACGGTCACTTCGGACCGACTCCTGATTTCCCACAGGGGATTTATCATTATCACACTACCATGCAAAATGGCGATGGAGACATGGGCTTCCCCTACTTCTTGATCTGCTACCAGGGTGAGGCAGACATGTCAAATGCTGCAGGTGCCGGGCAAGGTGGCGGCGGTGGTGGAGATTGTGACGGTTACGGAGAAACATGGGGTCCAGGCATAGGCCCTCCTCCTCCAGGTTGTGGAGGTGGCCAAGGTGCTCAATCCGAAATCTCCCAGGTGCATACTGAGTTGGCCATTGACCCTGTATCTCTCGCAATTATCGGACTTTGTTTGGCAACAGCTTGGTCGCTTCGGCGAAACAGAAATCACCCGTAGGGTGACTTCCTAAGGACACAATGTATGCAAAACCGTTTAACACCCGGGCGACGACGACTAGTCGGTGCGTATGCTGCAGAACCGTCTAATTCCAATGCTTGTCATGTTGTTGATGCTGTCTGCGATGGTGCCGACAAATGAGATGTCATCTTTGCCTGAAGAGGTTGTTGAGATGCATGTTCCAGCAAATCTCGAGACCTACAAATTGTATCTCGATGAGCCTTCAAACTCTGGCGGGGATGGTGCATTGACCACCATTGAGCCCGACGGCGCTCACAAAGAGGCAAGCGTTCTTGGAGGCGTTGAGTTCCGTTCTGAGGATTTAATCAGTGATTTGACAATCTATGGTGAAGGAAGCGCAACTAAAGTTCACTTCTATGTTTACTTGCAGTTTAAGGGTCAGGACCAGTCTACTGCGGACTTGACTTTTACTTTGAATGCCGTCGGCGGTGCAACCTTTACCGAGACCAAGACACTTGACGATCCATGTAACAGCGGTTTCCTCAACAATGATTGCTCTTGGACCATCAATGAGGTATTCTTCGATGTTCCTTCAGATGGCTTTGTTGTGGACAAAGGAGCCCAACTGCGTTTGCAAATCGATGGTTCAGCATCATGTGAGGGCCAAGGAGGTATTGGACAATCTGGTGAGTGCGATGTTCTAATTGCGTTTGGAGATGTTGAACAGACCGATGGTTTCTCTCGTCTAGTCCTCAAGGCTAATGCTCTAGCAGATTCCAGTGTTAAGGTACATGCAACAGGTGGTTCATGGACCGATGCTGAGAAACTAGAGTGGGCGCCTAATCACCTCCCTGAGTATCGAACCATTCAATTCTCAGTCGATGTTAGAGATGCATTTGGTAGGGACGACATTCAATCGGTGAGTTTGGTTCTTTCAACTCCTTCTGGAACGAATACTGTGTTTGACAAAGAGTTCGAAGATGATGATTTACGGCTCGACAATAATGGTCTAGTCGGGAATTACACTTGGACCTATGATGCAGGTATCGCCGCAGGTCAATATCCGTTACAATTGGAGATTGTAGATGTCCAGGGGCACACGGTGGTATACAACCATCCAGGAATTGAGTTTGTCGAATTCGATATTTTCCTATCCTTGCCGGCAAACCAACCGGATGTGGTGTTGATTGCTCCTGGTCAAGTTAGCAGCATAGAACTCAAGGTTGAGCATACTGGTGCAGCAGCAGTTTCTATGGATGTAGTATTCGAGTTGTTCACCACACTTCCTTCTGGATGGTCTGACCCAATTTGGGACCAGCCGGGAGGATATACCCTCAATGGAGGTTCTGCTTTTGCACGCCCGATTCTAAATATCGAGGCCCCTGAAGGTGACCTTTCAACCGCACCAGATCGACTTGAAATTAGGGCGCATGCATATGCTGAAAATGAAAATGGAGTTACCGAAGAGGTAACAGTCGAAGTAATCGTACTCGATGTTGAAGAGGTTGGAGTTTATGCTCCTCCAAGGCTAAGCGTCTACCAAGATGTAGAGCACCAGATGCAGATAGCTGATTCCAATCGACCAGAATTATTCGACCCTACAATCTCTCAATACATCGACTCTGACGAAGTTGGAGAATTCTACATGGATGTCTTCAATGCTGGATTTGATACCGATACATACCGCTTGAAAGTAGAGTCAATTCCCGATGGCTGGCAATACATCTTCTACGACAATGATACTGGTTCAGAGTTAACTACTGAAGGTATACACGCACTAACTCCAGATATTGGTTCGCACGAAATCCTAGGTGTAGTGATGAAAATTTACCCTCCAACTTCCAGAGATGATACCGATATCGGAATGGTCACAGTTCGTTGCTCTAGCGTTGGTGATGCAGAACTAAATTCAGTAGTTTCCTTCACTGTCCACAGGACCTTCGGAATTCTCGCAGAGGTAATTTCAGATTCTGATGGTCAAGAGATTGGAAGGGTCGGACCAGTGGCTCCTGGTTCCAAGGTGACATTTGATGTTAGAATCACAGATAGTACCTCAGAGACTGGACAGAATACTTGGAGAGTAATTTCTCCTGATAAGCTTGACAAGAATATCGACATAGATCCATCATACGCAAGTTGGGGCTACCAGATGACCGATGACAATGGTTCAGAGGTTGTTGCAGTCAGGTTGAATTCAGACGAAACTAGTGATGTTAAAGTCGAAATTGACATGCGTGACAAAGTGGTTGCTGGCAATCACACGCTTTACCTACGAGTGACAGAAGAAGTCGAAGATGGTGAGCCTAGGTACTTTGACTTGCCACTTGTTATCGAGGTTAAGGAAGAAGTAGTCGCCGGGAGAATCTTGGTAGAAAGATCTAGTCCTTTGGTGCCATTCTTACCGAATTCAGAACAAAATGTAGAATTTAGAATTGAGAATAACAACAACGTTGTGTTGGATGTTATTATCTCTGTTCAAGATTTACCTGCTGGATGGAAGTCTGGTGTTTCTACAAGTGGCTCATCTAACTATGGAAATACAATTCTTCTAGAGATTGGACCCTTTGAGACCAGTGAATTTTCTCTTCAATTAACCGCACCTGATGGCATTGTTCCGAATGAGGATGTAGAGGTCTTGTTATCGATTGAGCCGTTGGATAGCGAAGTATCTACCATTGAACTAAAACAGACTCATAAAGAGGTATTTACAACAGATTGTCAAGGAATTTCTTGTTTGACAAATACCCTATTCGATTTCAGTAGTCCACAAGTAATCGGCCTATATTTGGGAATAATTCTCGTTATATTCCTAGCTGTTTACAGAAGCGGAAGAAGTTCGGCAACTAAGGCGAATTACCAAGAGATGTTGCTACAACAAGAGATGGAAATGGAGAATGTCGTTTCCAAGGAACTTGAGGATCTACCGGAGCCGGTAATGAGCGATGAAGACCTCGATGATGATCTCGAACTCTTAGAGGAATTAGACGACCTTGAGTGAGGCGAAAATGGATAATTCCTCCCCGTAGGGGAGGTTTTTCAACCGGTTGTTTGTATGAACAACGTTCCATTTCCCTTAAGTGCCATCCGACAAGCCGTGTTATTGGTGTCAGCCATGCGTATGTCCTCCATCTCATCGCCGCAACGCCCAATGCTATCTAGAAAAGTTGACAAAAAAGTGGTCAAGTCCGTAGGACTTGCACTGCTGATGTTGTTCTCAACATTGACAACTATCGAGTTCGTTTCGTTCAATGCTCTAGCATCGACAGACCAGGATGGAGATGGTCTGACATATGGTCTTGAGTACCTCATTAACACCCAGCCAAACGACTGGGATTCTGATAATGACCAACTGCCGGATGGATGGGAATGGCAGTATGGACTAGACCCTCTTTCAACATCGAATAATGATGGTGCAATAGGTGATCCGGACGGTGATGGGTTCTCTAATTTGCAGGAGTATAATTACCGACAACCGCAGAATTGGGATCTGTCTAGCACACCTTCGGAGTTGGATAACGGTGTTTGGTGGAATGGAACTGTTCCAGTGAACGATTGGGATGAAGAGAATGCAATGCAATACAACCAGTTGGCTTGTGGCGATTCAGGTTCTGATGGAACTGGAAACACAATTCTTTGTGATGAGGACCCGGTAGGAAATATCTGTACTGATGGATTCGACAACGACAAAGACGGCATGGTAGATTCCAACGACAATGACTTCGATGGCGATGCTGATTGTTCATCAAATGATGATGATGGTGACGGTGTTGCAGATGAAGACCCTAAGGGATGGGATACAGATGGAGACGGTATGCCAGATGGTTGGGAAGCTTCCAATGGTCTCAATGCAACTTCAGGTTCCAATGCAGATGGGGCTTACGGTGACCCAGATGGTGATGGTCTAATCAATATCTTCGAGTACATCAATCCTTCATGGACTACAACTTGTGGTGGACAACCATGTTTGCGTCCTGGGCCAGATGGTTCAGTGACCGAAACCACCTCGCCTTGTTCTCCGCACCAAGGCGTTGGTCCTGGCGGTTGTATGACACTAACTGCTGAAACCGATGGAATCACATCGACCAATCCTTTGGATGCAGATACAGACAATGATGGTCTGAATGATTCCTATGAGGCATTGACTCTACTCACCGACCCTACTGATTCAGATACGGATGAAGACGGAATCTCCGATGGTGTTGAGGTAAACGGTGCATATGGTAGCCCACCTCAGGCTAGCGACCCTCGTGACAACAACACCGATGGCGATGCATTTGATGATGGAGATGAAGATACAAATGGAAATGGAATTGTTGACGCAAATGAGACCGATCCTACTCGCAGAGAAGATTCAGGCGATTTCGATAACGATGGCTTAGAGAATTGGCAGGAGAACCTTTCCTGTACTCTTTGGAACGTTGCGGATACCGACTTTGGAGGGGTTAACGACGGTGACGAATCTAATGCAAGTCATGGTACAGACCCTTGTGATTCACTAATTCAATTCACAACCACTGTTGTCAGCTACAACTCAGGTTCAAGCCAACTAACGGTTAACGACGACGCAGGTTTCTCTCCAGGCGGTGGAATTGCATATTACAATAATTCAGGAGCGTATACTCAGTTTAGTTATGCAGGTGCTGTAAACGGAGTAATTCAAGGGGTATTTGTAGCGCCTCCTTCAGGAGTTAGCGATGTCGAGACTCGAAACAATTCATGGTGTCACACAATTGTAAGTGGCCCTTCTGCAAATTATTGTGACGATGATTATTCAGATTCAGATGGAGATGGTCTAGCAGATTGGGAAGAAACTTTGGGAGTTTACGGATTCTTTTCCAACCCAACATTGGTCGATTCTGATGGTGATGGTGTGAATGATTTCGATGAGGTAATCGTTAGCACAGATCCATTGGAGCCTTGTGACAATACATTAGATGAGGACGGAGATGGACTAAACAACTACTTCGAAACTTCAACGGGTTGTGATAATTCATGGATTGGAATAACCAATGGCAGCCAAGACATTTGGGTGACAGATGAAAATGTAAGTGATACCGACTCAGGTGGTGTGAATGATAAGCAAGAATACTTTGACTCGACCAATCCTGAAA